>Ga0164318_10002832_pt1 | contig 16243 bp, 14 predicted proteins | sample GuaBasSedimGuay9_FD_113734 | JGI IMG/M metagenome (GOLD analysis project Ga0164318, IMG submission 113734) | Subseafloor sediment microbial communities from Guaymas Basin, Gulf of California, Mexico - Guay9, Core 4571-4, 0-3 cm | ecosystem: Environmental > Aquatic > Marine > Hydrothermal vents...
TTCAGGTTGGTTTTGAAATTGCTTCAAAAGGACTTCAAAGACAGCTGAAATATTTTGAGAAAATGCAAAGCCTAAAAGCTTTGCTCGATGAAGAATTTAATCAACAGCTAATTTGGAACGATCATTATATTACCGGAGATGGCAAAGAAGTCTTTAGAATATATGTGGAGAAAACAAACCTAAGCCTATTTAATGAAGACGATTGGAATCAGATTTTCGACTTCTTTTTTAAACAAATGAATAAGTTTGAAGATTGGTTTATAGAATACCGAGATATTATTAAAATGAGTGAAGAAGAAATTTTTAACGAGGACTAAAAAACATACAAATATGAACAGCTTAGAACAATTAAAGAAATACACTAAAGTAGTTGCCGATACAGGCGATTTTGAATCAATTCAACAATTTAAACCCATTGATTCCACTACTAATCCATCTTTGATTTATGCTGCGGCACAAGATCCAAAATACGATTACCTATTGGGCGATGCTATTGCTTATGCCCAAGCTCGCTCTAAAGATAAAATAAAGCAGCTGAGCTATTGTATGGATAGGTTAGCTGTAAATTTCGGACTCGAAATATTAAAAATAGTTCCGGGTCGTGTTTCTACAGAAGTAGATGCTCGCCTTTCTTTCGATACTGAAGCCACAATTGAAAAAGCTCGCTTTCTTATTCGTCTTTACGAATCATCAGGCATTAGTCGCGAGCGTATCCTAATAAAAATTGCTGCTACTTGGGAAGGTATTCGCGCTGCCGAAGTTTTAGAAAACGAAGGAATACATTGTAACCTAACCTTACTTTTTAGCGAGGTTCAAGCTATTGCTTGTGCCGAAGCCGGTGTTCAGCTTATTTCGCCTTTTGTTGGTCGTATCTTAGATTGGTATAAAAAAGATCGTGGTGTTGATAATATTGATCCTACCGAAGATCCCGGCGTTTTATCTGTTACAGAAATTTTCAATTATTATAAAAAATTCGATTATAAAACAGAGATTATGGGAGCCAGCTTCCGCAATACCGGCGAAATAACCGAATTAGCCGGCTGTGATTTGCTCACCATCTCACCAAATTTATTAGCTGAACTGGAAGCTTCCAATAAAAATATTGAGCAAAAACTAAATAGTGAAACAGCAAAAGCCAAAGAAATTGAAAAGACTGAATTGGATGAAAAATCATTCCGTTGGTTATTTAACGAAAATGCAATGGCAACAGAAAAGTTAGCCGAAGGCATTCGAAAGTTTAGTGCCGATTTAGTAAAACTTGAGAAATTTATTGCTGCAAAAATATAAATACCAAGCTATGCGCATCGATATACTGAGCATATTTCCCGAAATGTTTGAAGGACCATTTAGTCATTCTATTATTAAACGCGCCCAAGAAAAAGGCTTGGCAAAAATCCACATTCACGATATTAGAGCCTATTCTACCAACAAACATAAAAAAGTTGATGACTATCCCTATGGCGGTGGTGCGGGAATGGTAATGATGGCTGAACCCATTGTGGCAGCAATAGAAGATTTAAAAAGTAAAGTAAATTACGATGCTATCATATTTATGACTCCCGACGGGAAAGTTTTTAATCAAAAAACAGCCAATCATTTTTCTTCTTTTAAAAATATACTCTTGCTTTGCGGCCATTATAAAGGTATAGATGAGCGCATTAGAGAAAATTATATCACTCACGAAATAAGTATAGGCGACTATGTACTATCAGGCGGAGAATTGGCAGCAATAGTTGTTAGCGATGCTTTAATCCGTTTAATTCCGGGTGTTTTAGGCGATGAAACCTCCGCCCTCTCAGATTCATTTCAAGACGGATTACTCTCTCCTCCTGTTTACACACGCCCCTACGATTTTAAAGGTTTTAAAGTTCCTGATATTCTTCTATCAGGAAATGAGAAAGTCATAGCAGAATGGAAACATCAACAAGCATTGGAAAGAACGCAAAAAAGACGTCCGGATTTGCTTGATTAAACGTAATTTATTTTCTAATCTTTAAGATAAGACTCAAGCTTTTTACTATTCATATATGACTGATTATACGATAATTAAACAAACGTTAAGCGATTAACAAGATTAAAACAAAAAATGCAAGAAATTAATTTTAAAAATTTCTTGTACAAAACAAATTAATACCCGTATATTTGCACTCTTTTTAGAAACAGATAAATAGAACATAATGAGTAAACCAGCCCTTATAAAATTCGTCGAGGATTCAGTAGAAATGAAACAACATCCTGATTTTAAAGCAGGTGATACTGTTACTGTAAAATATAAAATTAAAGAAGGAAGCAAAGAACGTATCCAGAATTTCCAAGGTGTTGTTCTTCAGCGTTCCGGTAGCTCTACAACAGAAACTTTTACAGTTCGTAAAATTTCAAACAATGTTGGAGTTGAAAGAATCTTCCCTTTATCTTCTCCTAATATTGACGACATTGTTGTTAATCGTCGTGGAGTTGTTCGTAGAGCACGTATCTTCTACTTAAGAGGATTAAAAGGTAAAAAAGCAAGAATCAAAGAAAAGAGAGTATAATCTCCTTTTCTAAAACAGATTAAAAACTTCGATATTCGGAGTTTTTTTTTACTTTAGTTTTTAAAGTTAATATTAAAATTCTTTAGAGATGAGTAATACAGACGAAAATTTGACACTATCGAAAAGTGTTTTAGAAATGATTACCGTTGCCCATGAGTTTTGCTTATTTATGGAAAAAATAGATTCTTACTCTCAAGAAGATATCTTAAATTATTTCCAAAAAATAATTCCCTTACTCTACTTAAAAGGCTCTCTTTTGCCCGACATTAAAGTTGCAGACGACTCTTATATGGAGCGTTATGTAACTGCTGAAACTTGGGAAATAATTTTTAATGAACTTAGAAATAAGCTAAAACCTTTGGATAATTATTGGGTTTTAGAATTTAGTGACGATACCGAAGCCACAAAAGCAAATATTGCAGATAATCTTACAGATGTTTATCAAGACCTTAAAGATTTTATAATCCTCTATACAAAAAACACTCAAACAGCACGTGAAAACGCTATTTTAGAGTGCAAAATCCAATTCGAAACACATTGGGGTATACGATTATTAAATGCAGTAAAAGCCATTCACCAAATTAAGTACAACAAACAGAAGTAAGTTATATTTGCATCTTTTATAAAACTTAAGTTAATATCCCAATAAGTGGGTATTTTCATTACAAACTTCGTAAAATCAAGCCTTTTCCGTACTTTTGCTTTCAAATAAAATTGGCTAATGAAAGCGCTTCTCGAACTCACACAGGGAGAAACTGGTATTATTGTAAAAGTAAAAGGACGTGGTGCATTTCGTAAACGTATTATCGAAATGGGTTTTGTTGTGGGTAAAAAAGTCAGCGTTATTAAAAAAGCTCCCTTACAAGATCCCATAGAATACAAAATTATGGGTTACGACATATCATTACGAGCTCAGGAAGCCAAAATGATTGATGTTATTTACGAAGACGAACCCGGCAGAATAAGAAAAAACGGATATCAAGGGACTCTCGACGAAGGAGGTCCAAAACGAGGCAGGATAAGAAAAGATAAAATTATAAATGTTGCTTTAGTAGGAAATCCCAATAGTGGAAAAACAAGCTTATTTAATTTTGCCTCGGGATCTAAAGAACATGTGGGAAATTATACAGGAGTTACCGTTTCGGCCAAGGAAGCACGTTTTTACCAAAATGGATATCAATTTAACTTAGTTGATTTACCCGGAACATATTCTATTACTCATTATACACCGGAGGAACTCTATGTTCGCAATTATGTCCTTGAACAAGTTCCGGATGTTGTTCTAAATGTTGTTGACAGCTCAAACTTAGAGCGTAATCTCTTCCTAACTACCCAACTTATCGATATGGATATTAAGGTAGTGATGGCACTAAATATGTGGGACGAACTCACTAAACATGGAGCCATACTTGACTATATTTCTTTAGGAAAAATGATTGGAATCCCAATGGTTCCTACAAACGGAAAAAAAGGCGAAGGCTTAAAGGAATTATTTGATACCATTACCGACGTTTACGAAGATCGTAATGAGATTGTAAGACATATTCATATAAATTACGGCTTAGACCTTGAAGAATCGATAAATAAAATACAAAGTGACATAAAAGTAAAGGGAAATTATAACTTAACAGACTTAATTTCTTCTCGCTTCTTGGCAATTAAATTACTCGAAAACGACGATAAAACTAAAGAACGTATTTCTAATTGTCATAATGCCGACCGTATAAAACACACAACAAAAAAAGCACAACAGAAATTACAAAAAACTTATAAAGAAAACCCTGAAACCCTTATTGCTGACGCAAAATATGCATTTATCGCAGGAGCATTAAAAGAAACATTAAAAACCGGAGCCACACGTAAATGGGAAAATGTACATATTATTGATGCTTTTTTAACAAATAAAATATTTGCCTTTCCTCTCTTTTTAGGCTTTATGTGGCTAATGTTTTACACCACATTTAACCTTGGAGAATATCCTATGAATTGGATAGACTCCGGCATTACCTTTATTAGCGAAATCCTGAGAGATACTATGCCCAACGGCATGCTAAAAGATTTGTTTATAGATGGAATTATTGGAGGTGTAGGTGGAGTGATAGTTTTTTTACCCAATATACTTATTCTTTTCTTCTTTATCAGTCTGATGGAAGACACCGGATATATGGCTCGTGTTGCCTTTATTATGGATAAGCTCATGCATAAAATAGGACTCCACGGTCGCTCATTTATTCCTATGCTTATGGGCTTTGGATGTAATGTGCCGGCAATTATGGCCACCAGAACCATTGAAAACAGAAACGACCGCTTACTTACAATGCTCATAAATCCATTTATGTCTTGCTCGGCACGTCTTCCTGTTTATATTTTAATTATCGGTGCTTTTTTTCCGGATAGGGCGAGCACCGTTTTATTTAGCATTTATACTTTTGGTATTTTGGTTGCAATTATAGTTGCCATCATATTCAAAAAAACTATTTTCAAAGCTAATGAATCGCCTTTTGTAATGGAATTGCCACCATATCGTATTCCTACTTTAAGAAATACCGTTAAACATATATGGTTTAAAGCCAAACAGTATCTACAGAAGATGGGAGGTATAATTCTTATTGCTTCAATTATTATTTGGGCTGCGGGTTATTTTCCTCGTAAAATTTCTTTTAGTCAGGACTATGACACCCAGATTCAACAAGCACAAGAAGAATACGACAATACAATTATACTTACTCCCAGCTTAAACAGAAGCAAACAAAAAGAGCTCAATCTCAAACTGCAATCAAAAATACATTCTTTAGAAATGGCTAAAGAAAGTGAAAGACAAGCAGGTAGTTATATTGGAAAACTCGGTAAATTTGTAGAGCCTGTTATTGCCCCCTTGGGATTTGATTGGAAAATGGGAGTTAGTCTAATAGCGGGAGCTGCTGCAAAAGAAATTGTAGTCAGCACCATAGGAGTACTTTATCAAGCAAATTCAGAGGAAGAACCTGAAGTTCTTACAAAACGTTTACAAAATGCTGTATACGAAGATGGTCCACGCAAAGGAAACCCTGTATTCTCTCCATTAGTAGCGATATCATTTTTAATATTTGTGCTGATTTATTTTCCCTGTATTGCTGTTGTAGCAGCAGTTAAAAGAGAATCGGGAAGTTGGAAATGGGCTGCATTTTTAGTAGTTTATTCTACTACACTTGCTTGGATTTTATCTTTTCTCGTTTATCAAATCGGAAGCCTAATTATTTAGTTATGTTACAAGAAATTATCGTTTATATAATCCTAACTGCAACGGCACTTCATTTACTGCGCCAAGCATTTATATTTTTTAGCCCATCTAAAGACCAAGGAAACAGTATGGGTTGTGCCGGAGGATCTTGCGCTAACTGTAGCCTTAAAATTGACTTTAGCTCTATCCAGCTTAAGCCGGAAGAAAATAAACTTCAAAAATTTAAGTTTGAAAATATCAAATAATAGGATTATAAAAATTTAATGTCATTTTGTAATCTTCAATCTATCACTTTAGTATTTTTCTTTATCTTTACGGCACAAAATATAAAACTATGTTAGACAAAGCCATTTTTGCTTCGAACTACGAAATCTTTGATAAAGAAATTGTGCGCGAAATTATTGATATTTATATTACAGAATATCCCGATAGGATGTCAAAACTCGAAGAATTAATTAATCTGGGTGATTTAGATCAAATTTACAAAGCGGCTCATAGTTTAAAAGGTGTTACTGCAAATTTCTTTGACAAAGAGTCTGAAGATCTTGCACGTACTATTGAAGAAAAAGGACGTGCCGGCGATAGTAACGGACTTAAAGACCTTTTTGTAAAACTCAAAGCTTCTACCGACAAGCTCGTTATTGAGTTAGAAACTCTTAAAAAAGACTACTCTTAAAAACTTATCTTAATTTATTGAGATTAAAAACAAAAAAAGGTCGATATAAATACCGACCTTAATATCAAAATTATAAATACTAAGCCTTCATTGCGGCTTTAATTTTTGTTTCTAACTCTTCGGCTAATTCAGGATTATCAAGCAATAATGCTTTTACAGCATCTCTCCCCTGACCAAGTTTTGTATCACCATAACTAAACCAGCTACCTGCTTTTTTCACTATGTCGTAATCCACACCTAAATCAACAATTTCGCCCATTTTAGAAATCCCTTTACCGAACATAATTTCAAATTCAGCCTGACGGAATGGTGGCGCTACTTTATTCTTAACAACTTTAACACGAACGCGTGTTCCAATAACATTATCTTTATCTTTAAGAACAGCTATCTTACGAATATCTAAACGAACACTGGCATAGAACTTAAGAGCATTTCCACCTGTAGTTGTTTCGGGGTTGCCAAACATAACACCAATTTTCTCACGCAGCTGATTAATGAAAATACAGGTAGCCCCGGTTTTATTGATAGTTCCTGTAAGCTTACGTAGGGCTTGCGACATTAAACGCGCATGTAAGCCCATTTTTGAGTCACCCATCTCTCCTTCAATCTCAGATCGTGGAGTTAGGGCTGCAACAGAATCAATCACAATAATATCAATAGCTCCGGAACGGATTAAATTTTCAGTAATTTCCAAAGCTTGCTCACCATTATCGGGTTGAGAAATCAAAAGGTTCTCAACATCAACGCCTAAACTCTCAGCATAAAAGCGATCGAAAGCATGCTCAGCATCTATAAAAGCCGCAATACCGCCGGCTTTCTGAGCTTCGGCAATGGCATGAATAGCCAAAGTTGTTTTACCCGACGACTCCGGTCCGTAAATCTCAACCACACGACCACGAGGAAGTCCACCAATTCCTAAAGCAGTATCTAAGCCTAAAGAACCGGTTGAAATAGAAGCAATGGGAACAACAGCAGAATCTCCCATTTTCATAACAGCTCCTTTTCCGTAGGATTTTTCAATTTTATCTAAGGTAAGCTGAAGTGCTTTCAGCTTTTCTTTCTTTATATCTTGCTCATTATTTGATTTTGCCATACTTAATTTATTTTTTAGATTCTAAAGCTACTAGCAATTGTTCAGTAGCTGCCTTGGTTTTTACTTTTTCTATAATTAATCCAATAACTCCATTTTCATCAATAAGAAAGGTTTTCCGATAAATACCTTCGTATTCTCTTCCATACAATTTCTTAGGCCCCCAACAGCCAAATGCCCTGATAATCTCCTTATCCTCATCGGCGATTAATGGAAAAGGTAATGTATTTTTCTCGGCAAAATTCTTTTGTCTTTTAACGCTATCTGCACTCACACCAACAACAGCAAATCCCTTTTCAATCAAGCTTTGATAATTATCTCTAAAATTGCAAGATTCTGCTGTACATCCGGGGGTACTAGCCTTTGGATAAAAGTACAGCACTAGCTTTTTACCTTTAAAATCGCTTAGCTTAACTTCTTTTTCATCCTGATCAACACCTTTAAAATCAGGCGATTGGTCTCCAACTTTCAATGTATCCATATCAAATATTGGGGTAATTTATTTCTAATTCTTAACAAAAGTACGGAAAAAGAGTTTTAATTTTTAATCGTCTGAAAAATTGTATTAACAATTCATAACTATCTTTTTATATGCTTCAATATTTTCAATTATTATTCTTCATTATTATTTCAAAATCAACTACCTTCGACAGATGAATATTGAAGATTTACGCATTTATTGTTTAAGCAAACAGGCTACTACAGAGAGCTTTCCTTTTGATGATGTAACTCTTGTTTTAAAAGTTATGAATAAAATGTTTGCACTAATAAGCTTAGATGGAGAATTAAGAATTAGCTTAAAATGTGATCCGGAATATGCCATTGAGCTTAGAGAAAAATATTCAGCTATAATACCTGGTTTTCACTTAAACAAAAAACTCTGGAATACAATAATTATTGACGGTTCTATTCCTAAGAAACTTATTAAAAAATTAATTGATCATTCCTATAATTTAATTATAGAATCACTACCAAAAAAACTGAAACAGGAATTTGAAAATATGTAATTAGCTTCCTAAATATTTACGAAAATATCATAGTATAGATCGAATTACGGCTTCAACTACAAGAGCACTATAATATTTATTTACAGCTTAGCTCGCTTATCTTAACTAACTGTTGAACATAGATTTTTAAAAACTAAAAAATAACTTGCCAAAATATCAAAATGTTTTTCTAATTTTGTCGCTCAATGAAGAAACAAAATACAATTATGCGCTCTATGATGATGTGTGAAGAAATTCTCGCAAAGAGCCCTCTTGTATAAAAAACATACAATACAATTTAAAGGCCTTTGCAATTTGCAAAGGCCTTTTTTATTTAAAAAAACATGACAACAAAATACTCAGTAAGCAATACAGAATCAATGCGAATGATGATGCAAACAATGCATTGGTATTGCCTAGACTAAAAGAAAGAAACACTAATTTTAAGTCCCTTTGGCAATACCTAAAGCCAAAGGGACTTTTTTTTGAATAAGAATTACGAGTAATACAAAATCAATAAAATGAAATATTTAAAACAATCCAGTAAAGCAATACATATAGGACATGATACAACATCAACGCAAAGTAGCCGCGCAGTTCCTATTTATCAAACAAGTTCTTATGTATTTAAAAGTACTGATCATGCCGCCAATTTATTCTCATTAAAAGAATCCGGATATATCTATACACGACTTAACAATCCAACCAATGATATTCTGGAACAGAGACTTGCAGCGGTTGAAGAAGGAATTGGGGCCGCTGTTTTCGCTTCAGGAACTGCTGCTATTTCTACCACCTTATTAAGCCTTTTAAAAACCGAAGATCATATTGTCTCCTCAAGTAGTTTATACGGCGGAACATACAATTTGCTTGAGACTACTTTAAAGAGATATGGTATTGAAACTACCTTTGTAGATGCTGATATTATTGAAAATTTCCAAAAAGCTATAAAGCCTCAAACCAAAATCATATTTATAGAATCTCTGGGCAATCCCAAATTAGATGTTTTGGATATAGAGGCAATTGCAAAAGTAGCCAACGCAAATCATATTCCTTTAATTGTTGATAATACCGTAGCCTCTCCTGCCCTTTTAAATCCAATTAAATATGGAGCAAATATTGTTATTCACTCCTTAACCAAATTTATTGGAGGACAAGGAACTTCGCTTGGTGGTGCGGTTATCGATGCCGGCACTTTTGATTGGGCCAATGGAAAATTTCCGGAATTTACAGAACCCTCGAAAGGATACCACGGTTTAATTTATACTGAAGCACTTGGAAATGCCGCTTTTATTGCCAAACTGAGATTAGAAGGCTTACGCGATTTTGGTGGATCACTAAGTCCTTTGAGTGCTTTTCAATTAATCCAAGGATTAGAAACATTAACCGTAAGAATAAAACAACATTCGATAAATGCACTTGAAATTGCACAATGGCTTGAAACTAAAGAAGAAGTGGCTTGGGTAAATTATCCCGGACTGAAAAGCAATAAATACTACAGATTAGCCAAAAAGTATCTTCCAAAAGGACAAAGTGGAATTGTAACCTTTGGATTAAAAGGAGGCTTTGAAGCTGCTAAAAAATTTACAGATTCAACAAGTTTATTTTCTCTTCTTGCCAATATTGGCGATACCAAATCACTCATCATACATCCTGCAAGTACAACACATCAGCAACTAACCGAAGAACAACAATTAAGCACAGGAGTTAGCCAAGATTTAATTCGCCTATCCATAGGATTAGAAGATGTAGAAGATATAAAAGCAGATATAGAACAAGCTTTAAAAAAAACAAAATGAACGATCAAATTTTATTTTATTCTACAGATAACTACCAAAGCTTTAGAGGGCAACAGTTAGGGAAAATAGATGTTTCCTATCAAATATTTGGCAAAAAACTTCATACGGCTCCAGTGGTTTTAGTAAATCATGCACTTACCGGAAATTCTGATATAGCAAGCGATGCAAAAGGCTGGTGGAAATATTTAATCGGAAAAGGCAAAGTTATTGATACCGATAAATATACCGTAATTGCCATCAATATCCCAGGCAATGGATACCACAATAAACTGATTGAAAATTATAAAGATTTTACGGCTAAAGATATTGCTAAAATCTTCATTAGCGTCCTCAAATTTATTGGCATTAAAAAATTACACTCTGCAATTGGAGGCTCTTTAGGTGGTGGAATCGCATGGGAAATGGCAGCTTTAGAACCCAAATTCATTCACTATCTTATTCCTGTAGCAGCGGATTGGAAGTCATCGGATTGGATTATTGGACATAACTTTATCCAAGAAAACATATTAAACACATCGCCAAATCCAATGCAAACAGCAAGAATGATGGCTATGCTTTTTTACCGAACTCCGGCTTCTCTTGCCCAAAAATTCAAGCGTACAAAAACTAAAAATGGAGAATTGTTTCAGATTGAATCTTGGCTAAAACATCATGGGGAAAAACTAGAGAGTCGATTTGATCTTTTAGCCTATAAAATGATGAATCATTTACTTACAACGGTTGATATTTCCAGAGGGAAATCATCATTCGAAGAAGCTGTAAAACCCATTCAATCAACCGTTATTCAAATTGCCATTAACTCTGATTTGTTTTTTGTAAAAGAAGAAAATCTAAAAACAAAAACCACACTTGATAAACTAAAAATAAGAAATGAATACCACGAAATCATATCCATTCATGGGCATGATGCATTTCTTATTGAATTCGAACAACTTAGCAATATTTTAAAACCACTTTTCAAATGAAAATAATAAAATTCGGAGGTAAATCGCTCTCCAACGGTTTAGGAATTAAAAATGTAATTTCTATCATTCAAAATAAAACCATCGAAAAAGAAAAATTCATTGTTGTGCTTTCAGCGAGGGGAAATGCAACAGATGATCTCGAGCATATATTAGCCTTAGCTCAACAAAATAAAGAATATCTATCCCCTTGGAGAGATTTTAAAAATTACCAAACACTGCCATTACCGGATATCGATTTTAGTACTGAATTCAATCAATTGGAAAAGATTTTTGAAGGGGTACAGCTTATTGGCGACTACAGCTTAAAAATAAAGGATTTGGTTTTAGCACAAGGAGAAATGTTAGCAACAAAAATGGTCTCGGCTTTGCTTAACAAAAAGGGGACTGAAAGCATTCCTATCGACAGCCGTTTATTCTTTAGATCCAACAGTAATTTTGGTTGTGCTCAAATTAAAGAAGAGCTTTCAAAAGCAAATACCATCACATTTTTTAATCAAATCCCTTCCAAAACCTTGCCTATTGTAAGTGGTTTTATTGCTTCAGACAAAAATGGACAGACTACCACTTTGGGAAGAAACGGTAGTAATTATTCTGCAGCCCTTCTATCCAAATACCTGAATGCAAACGAATTACATAATTACACCCATGTTGACGGAATCTATACCGCTAATCCTATTCAAGTCGAAGACGCTCAAATTATCAAGCATTTAAACTACCAAGAAGCCAACGAGTTGGCAAATTTTGGAGCTTCAATACTGCATGCCAAAACCATTATCCCACTTATTGAAAACAAGATTCCTTTGCGGATACTCAACACATTTAATCCATCTTCCAAGGGAACACTAATCAGCGCGGCAAATAATAGTAAAGAAGTAAAAACAATCTCCGTTCAAAACGATCTTGGAATTATTTATATTGAAGGACGTGGGATGCTTGGAAAAATAGGTCTTGATGCCCGAATTTTTGAAGCTCTAAGTAAAAAAGATATCAGTATAGGTATTATTTCGCAAGGCTCATCAGAAAGAAGTATTGGTTTTGTTATTGCAAAAAATCAAACAAAAACAGCAGTCTCGGCACTAAAAAAAGAGTTTAGAACTGAGATAAATGAAAAAGACATCAGTTCAATTTCCCAACTGCAGGATGTATCGGTTATCACCATTGTCGGTCAAAACCTAAAAACATTCTCCTCCTCTTTTCAGGCTTTAGCTAAAAACAATATCGAAGTACTTTTAATCAATAACACACTCAATGGCAAGAACATAAGTTTAGTTGTAAAAAATGATTTTGCCACCAAAGCAGTAAATGTTATTCACTCGCAAATATTTGGGATTACAAGGAAAATAAATATTGCCATTTTTGGAAAAGGAAACGTTGGAGGATCTCTGATTAATCAGATTCTGAAGAGTCAAGATCAGATAGTAAAACGAAAGCAGACGAAGCTGAATATTTTTGCGATTGCAGGAACCAAAAATATAATCCTCGACAAAAGTGGTGTTAACAAAAACTGGAAAGAAACATATAAAAAAGCGGCAAAAAACGAAAGCATTCAGCAAGTTATTGAATATGCCTCCCAACATCATTTGGAGAATTTAATTGCCATTGACAATACAACAAGTAGTGCGTTTGTAAAAGAATACGATACCCTAATAGAGCAAGGTTTTGATCTTGTTTCGTCGAATAAACTAGCCAACACTTCTAGTTTTCAGTTTTACAAAAACACAAGAACAAAGCTCAAACAACACAACAAACAATATCTCTACGAAACCAATGTTGGTGCAGGACTCCCTCTGATTGACACCATCAAATTACTGCACGATTCCGGTGAAAATATCACACGTATTCGGGGGGTATTTTCTGGTTCTTTGAGCTATTTATTCAATACATTTTCTTCTCAAGAAGTGTCTTTCAGTTCAGTTTTAAAAAAAGCTATTGCGCAAGGTTTTACAGAACCCGATCCAAGAGAAGATTTATGTGGAAATGATGTTGCAAGGAAATTATTGATTCTTGCCAGAGAATTAGATTTAGAAAATGAATTTGACGATATACAAATTAAAAATCTAATTCCTGAAGATTTGAGAGGAGGAGATACCGAAACCTTCTTGGCACAATTGGATGCTTTAAATCCCTTTTATCAGGCACTCAAAGAAAAGCAAAAGCAAGACCATGTATTGCGCTATATTGGCGATTTGTATGGCGACTTACAAAATGAAAAAGGAATATTAAAAGTTGATTTGATCTCCGTTTCAAAATTCAGCTCCCTCGGGCAGTTAACAGAGTCCGATTCCATTTTCGAAATCTATACAGAGTCCTATGGAAACAAACCTATTGTTATTCAGGGTGCAGGAGCCGGCGCAGAAGTTACTGCCAGAGGCGTTTTTGGCGATTTATTACGGATAACGGAAAAAAGGCAAAACTAAACATGCCCATTTAGAAATCTTTCAAAAAATGCTAACTTCGCAGCAAAGAGGTATAACTACATCTTTATCTCGAATTGAATATCAATAAATAACTAAAATTTAGAAGAAGAATTTAAAAACAGATACCATGAATAAAAATTATTTTGCCCACGAAACAGCCGTTATTGATGACAATTGCCAAATTGGCGAAGGTGTAAAAATCTGGCATTTCAGTCATATTATGTCTAATTGCACGCTTGGCGACAAATGTAATATTGGACAAAACGTTGTGGTTTCGCCCGAAGTAGTTTTAGGCAAAAACGTAAAAGTGCAAAACAACGTTTCCATTTATACGGGCGTTATATGCGAAGATGATGTTTTTCTTGGTCCAAGCATGGTTTTTACCAATGTTACTAATCCAAGAAGTAATGTTGTACGAAGGGGAGAATATTCGCGTACACTGGTAAAAAAAGGTGCATCTATAGGCGCAAACTCCACTATTGTTTGTGGTCACGATATCGGCGAATTTGCCTTTATTGGTGCCGGAGCGGTAGTTACCAAAACTGTTCCCGCCTACGCTTTAGTTGTTGGAAATCCGGCTCGCCATATTGGCTGGATGAGCGAATTTGGACATCGCCTTAATTTTGACGAAAATGGCATTGCTACCTGCCCCGAAAGCAAAGAAAAATACCGTTTAAAAGATGGAGCAGTTCAAAAAATTAAATAACTATTTTTATTCAATATTAATTATCTACTAATTTTTCTAGTAGTATAATGTAATTATCTTTGTACTAAAATACAATGCATGCATTATAAATTTACAATATGAATCAACCAAAATATCCCAACCTTTTAAAACCTCTTGATTTAGGTTTTACCACTTTAAAAAATAGAGTCTTGATGGGCTCTATGCATACTGGTCTTGAAGAAGGAGACCCATATAAAATGGCAAAATTCTTTGCAGAAAGAGCCAAAGGTCAAGTAGGACTCATTGTTACGGGAGGAGTAGCTCCAAACAGAAGCGGCTGGACTAAACCCTTTGCCGGAAAACTAACTAACAACAAAGAAGTAAAGTTTCATAAGGTTGTTACAGAAGCCGTACACAAAGAAGGCGGGAAAATTTGCATGCAAATATTACATGCCGGCAGATATGCTTACATACCATTTAATGTAGCACCAAGCACTTCAAAATCACCCATTACTCCTTTCAAAGCTCGGCGAATGCCAAATTTCTTAATAAACTGGACCATAAATGATTTTGTACGTACTGCTGCTTTAGCTCAAAAAGCCGGATACGATGGTGTAGAAATAATGGGTTCGGAAGGTTATTTAATAAATGAATTTTTGGTTGAAAGAACAAATAAAAGAACCGATAAATGGGGAGGTTCTTATGAAAACAGAATGCGTTTTGCATTAGAAATTGTAAAGAAAACGAAAGCAAAAGTAGGGAACGAATTTATCATAATCTTTCGCTTATCTATGTTGGATTTGGTTGAAAGCGGCAGCTCTTGGGAAGAAATTGTACTTTTAGCAAAAGAACTGGAAAAGGCAGGAGTAACCATAATCAATACAGGAATTGGGTGGCATGAGGCACGCGTTCCTACAATATCTACTCGCGTACCAAGAGCTGCATTTACTTGGGTAACAAAAAAAATGAGAAAAGAAGTATCTATCCCTTTGGTTACTACCAATAGAATAAATACTCCGGAATTAGCAGAAAAAGTATTAGCACAAGGAGATGCCGATATGATTTCGATGGCGAGACCTTTTTTGGCAGATTCAGATTTTGTATTAAAAACCATTGAAGGAAGAGAGGATGAAATAAATACTTGTCTTGCCTGTAACCAAGGTTGTTTAGATCATGTTTTTCAAAATAAAAAATCTTCTTGTTTAGTAAATCCCAGAGCCTGCAGAGAAACGGAATTAAATTATTTAGCTGTAGAAAAACCTAAAAAATTAGCCGTAGTTGGCGCAGGTCCTGCGGGAATGTCTGCTGCCACTATTTTAGCAGAAAGAGGTCATAAAGTTACTTTATTTGAAGCTGAAGCTGAAATTGGCGGACAGTTCAATATAGCAAAACAAGTACCCGGAAAAGAGGAATTTCATGAAACAATTCGATATTTTAAAAGAAAAATAGAACTTACAAGTGTAGATTTAAGATTAAATACCAAAGCAACAGTAGAAAATTTAAAAGAATTCGATGAAGTTATTTTAGCTTCAGGAATTTCTCCCAGAGATATAAAATTACCCGGCGGAAACGAAGAAAACACCTTAAGCTATATCGATGTTTTAAAACACAAAAAACCCGTAAATAAAAAAGTAGCCATAATAGGTGCAGGAGGAATAGGCTTTGATGTTGCAGAATATTTAAGTCACGAAGGCACTATTCCAAGTACAGATATCCCGACTTATATGAAAGAATGGGGAGTAGATATGCTAAACCAAACAAGAGGCGGTTTGGCAACACCTGAAAAAGTAAGCTCTCCAAGAGAGATATTCCTAATGCAAAGAAAAGAAAGCAAAGTAGGAAAAGGTTTAGGAAAAACCACAGGCTTTGGACATAGAGCCAGTCTTACTAAA
>Ga0164318_10002833_pt1 | contig 16242 bp, 17 predicted proteins | sample GuaBasSedimGuay9_FD_113734 | JGI IMG/M metagenome (GOLD analysis project Ga0164318, IMG submission 113734) | Subseafloor sediment microbial communities from Guaymas Basin, Gulf of California, Mexico - Guay9, Core 4571-4, 0-3 cm | ecosystem: Environmental > Aquatic > Marine > Hydrothermal vents...
ACGCATTAAGCGATTATTTGAAAAAGGAATTATCACGAGCCTTCATGTTTCAGTGGATTACTCAAAGCTAGGATATCCTATTCTTGCTTTAATACTTGCTGATATGCAAGAGTTTAGCCGTGAGTCTATACAACACGCACTAGAATGGGCCGAACAGCAGAATCAATCCATATTATATTGGGGTACCATATCTGGGCGATGGTCAATATTTTTACTTGCAATATTCCGTGATGTCTTGGATATGGAAAAGTTCCTTATGGAAAGTAGAGAACGAGGAATTTTTTCAAAAACAGAAACAAGTGTAGTTATGCATATCTACAAGACACCAAAGGATTGGGTTCCTCCTCTAAATAATTTTGGAAACAGCGTAAAAAATGCGAAGGTAAAAACATCCAAGAATAAGAAGAATAAAAAAGAGGTTACAAGCAAGTAAAATGGTGTGTATTTATTATCTTTTAATTCTTTTTGATTTATCCTCTATACTTCTGATTTCACCGTCTCTCAAATGCACGACTCTGTCTGCGAATTGTATTAAATTTTCGTCATGCGTAACGACAACAAATGTGGTTCCTTTCTTTTTGTTTAGTTGCTGTAAAAGCTTCATGATTTCCATTCCCGTACTTGAATCGAGATTTCCAGTGGGTTCATCTGCAAAAACTACTTTTGGTTCGTTTACTAATGCACGAGCAATTGCAATTCTCTGTTGCTCACCGCCAGAAAGCTGTTTTGGTAAATGGTCCTTTCGGTCAATGAGACCAACCAATCTAATTATTTCTGTTGCACGACGTTCAATCTCTTTTGTTTTCAGGTCGGTGGGCAATAGTGGTGCCATCACGTTCTCAGCAGCAGTTAGATTGCTTATTAAATTAAAATCTTGAAATACAAAACCTACTTTTTCACGTCTAATTTTTGGCAGTAATCGTTCATCAATAGCTGTAAGATCCATATCATCAAGGACAACTTTGCCTTTTGAAGGTCTATCCAAACCACTCAAAACATTGAGTAATGTTGTTTTTCCACTTCCAGATGGACCAATTACAACAAGGAATTCTCCTCGGGCAACTTCTAGATTTATATCTCTAAGTGCATCTACGATCTCTCTTCCACGTTTGTATTCCTTCCATACATTTTCGGCTTTTATAATTATTCCTTTACCATTTACCATTCTATACACCTCACTTCGCTTTTCTCAAAGCAATCATTGGACTAACTGTTAGGATTTTCCATGTTGCTAGTAAAATTCCTGGCACTTGCGCTAACATTATTGTAGCGAATGATAATATCAAAACATTAACTGGAAATATCACAAACTGAACAATAGGCATACTTGCTATCGATGAACCAAGAAAATAGAATAACACACCGACGAAATGAAATGATATCTCTAGTATCCCTAAAAATCCCAGTAATGTTACGAAGATAATTTCTCCAATGATAAATGTTCGTATGTCGTTATTGTCCCATCCTAGGCATTTCAGAGTTGCTACCTCAATCTGTCGGAAATATGACAATATAAAACCATACAAAATTGCAACAATAGACCCCGCAAGTAGTACAAATCCCGCTTCCATAATGAATTCAATAGATTCCCATCGCCATTTTTCTAGTGTGATTGACATCCATGTTATGAGAATACCATATATTATTACAAAAGAGATAAGTCTCTTTTTAGACCTAAGTGAAACTAGCCATGAAGTTTTTAATATTCGCCATTTCAATGACATGACCCCCATTGTGAGACGCTAATATCATAGAATTTTATAGTGTGTAATCGAGGAATTAACTATTAAATATTATCCTTGGCATGTTAAACACAATTCTAACTATAGAGCAATAAATGTTAAATTGATGTATTTCTGATTATATATCATAGTGATTAAAATGTCTTCTGATGGATGGGATATTGCATTTGATAAAATGATTGAGGTTTATGCGTCAAAAACAGAGATACCAGCGGAACGTTTAGTTACTGACTGGATTGCTGGTAAACCCTGGATTTATATAGATCACTTGATGAGAATAGTGGTTCCTGACAGTGATGTTTTTTCAATAGTCTACCGAGTTTTAGAGGTATTAAAAGCTGAAGAATTCTCACTAACTTGTAATGCTAAAGTGGACGATACAAAAATACTTTGTCAAGAAATAAAAGAAATTAGCCTTGATGAGGAGAATCGAATTATCATAAGCAACTTGATTCACGAAAAATTACTTACAATCTTAAAGAGCATATTGGACAAAAAATTGGACAAAAAATTAATTCATGTTGTAATAAAAGGCTATAACCCCGAACGCTTAATAGTAGCACAACGTGGTGGACAAATTTTTATCGAGGGCGCATTACTCTCAACCAAAGAGAAAATAGAGATTGTACAACTAATTTTAAGCATCTATGGGAAAGAAAGAGAATTCGGTAATATAAAAAACAAGCTTAAAGGCAATTTCCAAATAGTAATAATGCATCGTAGAGCCCCTGTAACAATATACGCGGTAAAGTAATTACAATTAAGTTAATATATCTTAGTATACTTTAAATAACATGGCGGCGATGAATTTGTTATCCCTGTCTGACTGAATGATGATGGAAGAGCAGCAGAGAGCCGCCCTTTCAAATCACCTCTGCCGACACTTTGTGTTTTTCTTCATATATGATTAGTTTCCTTCTTGCAATGTTGGATTCATCATCGTAAACAGGTACTAATTCTAATCTTGTATTTAACATCTCTTCAAGTAACCCTGCAATCAGTCCATCGTTAAAGAAAACTAGACTGCTTATATAATCCCCTATTTCGTCCTTAATCTCTAATAGTGGTGATTGCTCTATCAAAATCTCGTTATTGTCTGTTGTTTTTAATTTCAATTCACTACTAAACATGTTTGAAATTATATTTACTGCATCAGTTATTTCTTCGGTTTTGAAACCATTAGCCAATTTTCGCCCTGTTTCTTTACCAGATGCATAGCAAAGCGCACGAACGCCTCTTCCTACAATTCGTTCTAGTGAATCTGCAAAATATCTCAAAAGCACCTTATACATTCTATCTCTTGTGATTCTCATGTTACATAACCTCAGTAAGAAAAAAAGCTGAGTTATTTATTAACTCCGACATTATAAGTTAGATTTTGTTTAACCATGTTTTTCGTGGTTTAAATACCTCTCACTTCACTATATTAGTGGTGAAAAGATATGGATATACCACTATTACCACCCGACCCGATTCCATATCCCTGGTAATCTTTTTTTTCTTTTTTTCGTTTTTAATTTCTAAAAGTGTAATGCTATGTTTCTATGCCTCACTATTATCACGCCTTTTGTATTCTGTATGTATTATCTTCTTAACCTCTCGGATTATTTTTTTACCAATACCAGGTATTTCTTGCCATTTATCTATATTTTTGATGGCTTCTAATGGGTTACCAAATTTTGTCAGGATAGCTTTAGCCCGTTGCCTGTTTATGAGTGGTAGGCCTGCTAGAAAAAATTCTTGAAAATCTGGTATATCCATAAGTTTTGGCCTACTCCGTATAATAGGAACTCTTGCCTCTCCTTTTGTCGAGAAAAGTAGGTTATCTATTTTTATCTCTGAATCTCCACTTTGTTTTGCCTTCATTATATTTTTTAGTATTGAAAAAATAGTATATGCTGCATGGACGGCATCGAATGTTTCAATTACAGTTACTCCCATTTCTTTAAATTTAGAAATCAGCCCATCATAAGCATTTGGTCTCATATTTACTCTTCTAGTTATGAATATAACTTGCTTGTTTTTCGAAATTCTTTTTACGGGAACGTAAATACATTTTTCTATTGGACTTTTTATGAGAGATAATCCATTTTCAATAAGTAGTACAGGATTATTATAAGTCTCAATCATATTTTGTATTTGTTGTTCTAACCTTAAAACACCACTGGAGGACCCTTTTAATGTGTTTACAAAATCAGAAAATGTCTTTCTTTCTATAACAATACTAAACGGTAGAATTATGTCACCGATTGGAAGCGCCTTTATTTCATATTCAATGTTATTACGCTTTAAAAGATCTATAAGTACCGTACATGTATTATGTGTCTTGTTTTGAATTTCATGGATGTCTATTAACACTTCTGGAATACTACCATCTAATTTTGCTTGCATAACTTTCAACTCTACACAAGTTACTAAATATTCATAAACTAGGTTTATTTAGTTAACCTTTTAAGTTATGTTACTCGATACTACTTATGAACTTTGTGTGGGATTTCTATGGTGCTGAAGGATAATTATCCTGTTGTTCAAGTAGCCTTAGATGTTTTGGATATTGAACATGCAGTAGAAATTGCAGAGAAAGCAGTACGTGGTGGTGTTCAATGGATTGAAGCTGGAACACCGCTCATTAAAAGTGAAGGAATACGAGCAGTAAAAGTACTTGCTGAGAAATTCCCCGACTACACAATAGTTGCAGACCTTAAGACTATGGATGTGGGTGGATTGGAAGTTAAACTGGCTGCTAATGTTGGTGCTGATGTGACAACAGTTCTAGCTGTGGCTGATGATAGTACAATAAAAGAAGCAGTGAATGCTGGTAAAGAACATGGAATTCTCATCATGGCAGATCTCATAAATCACCCTAATCCAAAGGAAAGAGCTGTTGAACTTGAAAAAATGGGTGTTGATATAATTGGAATACATGTGGGTATTGATCAGCAAAATCGGGGATTAACACCATTTGAAATGTTGCGCTTAGTGAGACCTGCAGTATCTATTCCTATATCTGTAGCAGGAGGTATAAAAAAAGAGACAATAAAAACAGCTTACACTCTTGGCGCACAGATTATAATTGTTGGGAGTGGCATTACTAAAGCAAAAGATCCTGAAGCTGCAAGTAAAGCACTAGTAGAAGTACTTCACAGATCATTATAACCAATGCTTAGCTTACCAATTTACTTATTTTTTGGTTTGTAACGGCATTATCAAATCAATTTCTTCCCACATATCTGGTTCTGAAATTATATTTGATAATGTTACATCTATATGTTGTTGATTTTGCTTAAATATCTTTGCAAAAGTATCTGGCCAAATGCCTAATAGTAGCCATTCGTCTTCTGTTGATTGACCTAACAGAAACGAGAAATTTGTATGGTTTGAATCTTCGCAGAGTAATGCAAATATTGCATGCTCGCTAAGATCAGTATTTTCTGGATCTACTACTTTCTTGATATTTGAAATAAGATTATAATGTTCTCTTTTTTCAATGAGTTCCATTAACTTGTCAATAAATGATTTATCAATTCCTAATCCGTGCCCAAATAAGTCAATAACATCTACAAATTCAACTGTTAAATTACGTAAACTTCTCTCTGAAGGATTTTCAAATGTCACTTTCCAAACTTTCAATTGAACACACCTTTTCTTAATTAATTTGAAAATAAAATTCCTTTGAAGCTACATAACTCACTATTATATTACTTTTTTGCTTTGTCAACATCCGACTTATACGGAAAGCGATGGAGACCAATATTTCTTTTTTCTCTCTTGCTTTTTCTTATCCATCTGGTATAGCTTTTTGATCGCTAAAATTCCTGTTTTTATAGCTCTTTCCTCGGCTTTTGCTTTTTCTGTTTTAGAAATAAACTTATTTTTTGGTCTGTTTGCATAAATAGCACAAACCGCACCAGCTCTAAAACCTCTCAGCTGTGACAGTATAAATAAAGCACTTGTTTCCATTTCGTAATTTAAAACATTCATTTTACGAAGCTCTTCGGGTAAATTTGGAAATCTGAGATGAAACCCAGGGACTTCTCTTCCTTGGGCGCCGTAAAAACCAGATGCTGTGGCTGTTAACCCTACATGATACCTATAGCTTAGTTCTTCAGCGCTATCTATTAGTGCTAAAATAACTTCAAAATTAGCTATTGCTGGATAGCCTTCAACAACAAAGAAATTAGATGTGTTCTCTAATCTTACAGAACCCGTTGAAATCACCAGATCTCCAAGTTCTGTGAATTCTTGCAAGCCGCCACTACTTCCAACCCTTATAAATGTTGGATTTTCTACTATTTGGGATACCTCTACAACAACTATTTCGATATTATCTGCACCAATACCTGTTGATAAAACACTCATTTTAATGCCATCTACAAGGCCAGTATATGAAATAAATTCCCGATTTTCTCTGTGTAATAATATTTTATCAAAATGTTGTGCAACTTTTTTACTTCTCTGAGGGTCTCCAACCAAAATGATATAATCTGAAAGTTCTCCAGGCGCGAGGTTTATATGATACTGTCGCCCCTCCTTATCTTTAACAATTTCGGCACTTACATATTCATCATTACTTATATCTTTCATGAGTTACACATCCATTACGATGCTTAGTAAATAAAAAGCAATATCAGAATTATACTAAACAGTCCATTTAGGAACACGCCATCAAAAGTTCCTGCACCACCAATACTTGCTACTGGCGCACCAAGTTCAGGTATTTTATGCAAGTTTAATATATCAGCACCTAATAACGCTCCTAGTGTTCCTGAAATATATGCAATGACGGTGACATTACAATACCCCCCTATTGGAGCAATTATCAGTGAAGTGATTGCTGTAATTATTGCTGCTACAATACCAGGCATTGCAATACCTACACCTTTGATGGGTCTTGCTAACCTGTTAATCAAAAGAGTTACAATTAATGTAGCAACCAAAACTTTGATTGTGAAGAGCATTGGGTTAGATCCAAAAATGACGTATTTTATGAAAAGATATATTGAAAACATGACTGGAATTACCGCACCACCAACATTTACTGCAATAACCGTCTTTTGTTCTCTCCACTCTAAATTTGGGATAACCCAATTGAAACCAAAATATGAAATATATCTTGCTGATACTATCGGCTGATATGACCTCATTTCAAAAACTGGAATGTTTATATAACTTCCTATAAGTGATGCTAGTAAGATAATAGAAGCAACCGTAGATGAAATTCCAAGTCCTAATATGAATGCTGGTTCAAACCAGAAGTATAACACTGGAAACATAACCATAAGCGTGAATAATAGCGACAAAAAATGCTTAACAGATAATGGCAAATACTGCAATTTTCTTTTAGAGTATCTTGACATAGCAATCACACAAACCCTTTTAGGTAATATGGACAAACTATTTGGAAATTAAGTCTCTTAAAACTTTCTTTTGTAAAATAATAAATTTTATTACAAGTCGCTTTTTTTTGTAATCTAATGCCAGAAGAAATTATCTTTAATAAACCACGTAAAGATGTATTGCTCAGATTAAAGCAAAGTAGAATAATATTTTTCGATTTAGATGGAACGCTAACCCCAGTAAAGAGTGTTTGGAGATTTCTTCATGAACATCTAGGAACCGAAGAAGCTGCAGCAATCAATCGAAAATTGTTTTTTGAAAGTAAAATTGATTACAAAAAATGGGCAGAATTAGATGCATTGCTATGGAAGGGCATGCCAGTATATAGGCTCCATAAGATATTAGATAAAATACCTTTACGCGATGGGGCTAATGAGCTAATAACATTTTTTAAGAAGAGAGGATACGTCCTTGTTCTCATAAGCGGCGGTATTTCTCTTCTTGCAGATCGTTTTAAGAACATAGGTTTTGATTATGTTGTGTCTAATGAACTAATAACAGACACTGATGATGTTTTAACTGGAAGTGTTAACGTGCGTGTTACCCAAAACAATAAAGGAAATATCGCAAGGAATATTTGTAGGAGGCTCAATATCTCTATGAAATACGCAGTTGCAATAGGTGACAGTTATTCTGATATGTCTCTGTTTAACGTAGTAAACGTGTCAATTGCTGTTGATAAAGAACTTCTACGTGAAAAAAGCATAGATATTATTATTTTATCTGAATCACTAAGACCTATAATTAGTCTATTTGAAAACTAAGAAATCTTCTTCTTTGCTTTTACCTAATCTATCTATAGTAGAGCAAGATTTTCTTTGATTGCTTTAAATTAGCACATTTATCTTTTACACTACAAATTTTTATTTTTCTTAGATACTCACAGTCGAGAATTGAAAAATCCTTATTGTGAATTTTTGTTTTAATGTAATAACTTGCAACAATGGTTAAAACGTTTTTTCTATAAGCATTTCTTATACATGGCGGTGTGCTCTTCAGCCATTGTTTTAATAACTGTTTTGCACTATGGCTATAGGTGCATGATTTATTTATGCAAAAACCGCAAATAAGCCTGGATCTGACAAGAGAGCACAAATCTGTCTGTGTTATATCTTTTAGATTTAAATCTAAAACGTTTTCAATCTGACGGAAAAAAATAACTGGGTTAAAATAACCCTTTGTAGAAACCTCTCTCACTGCTATTTGTCTTATATCTTCAAAATTTATTAATTTGCTGACGTTTTCCATTTTTTGTTCACATTTTTCTTTTTTTAGTCATACATCATATAAATAACAACAATAATGTGTATTATTTTTAGTTCTAGGTCAATATAATGTCAAGCATATCTATTAATATATACAGAGGTCACCGAAAATAATAAAAATGATTGAATTAGCAAATGACAATTACTTTTTAAATTATCACGATAAATGTCATATAGTATAATGCAGTTTTTGAAATTTAGACGGTGTTTTTATGACAAGTGCTGAGTTTAAAGCAGTCTGTCAAGAAGCTCTCAAAAAAATAAAACCAACTATAAAAGAAACTAAATTGCTTCAGGAATTGACTAATTCAGTTATAGACTCTATTACATTTTGTTCTAAACAAATATCTATTAAAGTGAAAGATGCAATTCCTGGTGGAAGTTTTGCAAAGGGTACAAATCTCAAGGGAGATAGTGACATTGATTTGTTTGTAAGGGTAATTACTGAACAGCGTGATGACTTGAAAAATTTTGTTTTCTCTGTGAAATCATGTTTAGAAAGCACCTTAAAATCTGAAGCAATTATTGCTTATGCTGAAAATCCATATCTTGCATTTGATTTAAAAAAGAATGATATGCTTGCGCATGTTGATATAGTGCCAGTAGCTTTTGCAAAAGATGTGCATGAGCTTCCTAAAGCACTAAAAATCTCTGGTATGGCAAGATCCCCGTTTCATACTCTATATGCTAGAGAAAAGCTAAATGATGCTATGAGAGACGAAGTTCGGCTCTTAAAGTATTTTTTGAAGAAAAAACGTGCATATGGTGTTTTTGGATTCACAGGGTGGCTTTCCGAGCTACTAATCATACATTACGGAACCTTTGAAAATGTTTTGAGAAATGCTGATGAGATTGTACATCTTCGTCTAGACATAGAGGGGCGTTTCTCTCCAAGAGAATTGGAAAGGATGTTTCCTAGCGACAGAATTGTAATACTAGACCCTATTGATTCAAGAAGAAATGCTGCGGCTGGAATACAAGGATTTATTGGAGAATTAAAGCTAATACGGTTTAGGAATAGTGCTAAAGAAGCAATTAATAATCCACAAAAGACATTTGTTGAGTGGCCAATTCGTGGAAACGTTACAGTTGAATTTATGCCAAAAGATCTTAAAACAATACCTCCAGAAAACTATTTAACAAGTTTAGGACATATAGCTCTTGCATTAAAGAATTCTTTAGAACAATATGGTTACATATTAAAGGACGCCTATATATGTGAAAAACCATACTTGTTATATTTATTAGTAGAGCCAAATAGGCTTGAAAAATATGTTCTAAAAGGACCTCCTGTTAATATGAAAAATGCTGTATCACGTTTTCTCAAAGCTCACAAGGATGACTATGTATATATTGAACATGGTCGATATTATGCAAAAAAGGCACCAAAATACCGTACAAACAAGGAAGCAGTAACTGGAATTTTGAAGAGAATGTCATTTAAATTATTTAAAACGTTTAAGGTTTTATGAACACCAAAAAATTTGTAATTTTGTTTTGCAAACATAAGTATAAATGCAATATAATATAATACAAATCCAGATACACAGGGGGCATCCGCCTTTAGCATCATAAAAAACAAAAATGAGATATTGTCTTCAAGCGACCCTAATAAAAGAAAGCATTATGAGTTCATATTAGGATTAGTTGAAGATGCAATCCAATTTAGTAATCCTAAGGAGTTTATACGTGAAAATGCACTTGTTCTTGAGAATCGTCTAAGTATCTTCAATTTTGCATTTAACTTAGATAACTACAAAAATATCTACCTAATTGCATTTGGAAAAGCTAGTGGACCCGGTGCCGAGGAACTTTTGAGAGTATTAAAAAAAGCAGTAACAAAGGGTATTGTTGTTACATCACATACTGAAAATCTTTCTCTTCCAAAAAATATAGAAATAATTAAGGCGGGACATCCTCTTCCTAACAAAAATAGTTTACTTGCAGCAGAAAAAATTTTTAAGTTATTAGAATCAGTTACGGAGCAGGATCTTGTTATTTTTCTGATTTCTGGAGGAGGATCTTCGCTTGTTGAATATCCAATATCTCCAATTACATTGGATGATCTTATAGAGCTGACAACATTACTTTTAAAGAGTGGTGCTGATATTAATGAAATAAATTGCGTAAGAAAACATGTTTCATTGGTGAAAGGGGGGAAACTTGCTAAAAAAGCCCATCCTGCAACTATAGTTTCTTTAATCATTAGTGATGTTGTTGGAGACCGTCTAGACGTAATTGCAAGTGGACCTACAGTTCCAGATCCCTCAACTTTTTTAGATGCATATAAAATTCTCAAAAAATACAATTTATGGAACAAAGTTCCTGAAAGTGTGCGTTTTGTAATTACGCAAGGTATGAAAGGTATAATTGAAGAAACACCAAAAGAAAAAGATAGCTATTTCAAAAAAGTTTTCAATTTCTTAATTGGTAGTAATCGCTATGTGCTAGAACGAATTCATAATAAGGCAATTTCAAATAATTTAAATTCATTAGTCCTTACTTGTATGATGCGTGGTGAGGCCAGAGAGATAGCTAAATTTGTTGCAAGTATAGCAAAGGAAATTGTAGAAACGGAGCATCCTGTTCCAAAACCCGCACTTCTTATTATGGGCGGAGAAACAACTGTCTCTGTAAAAGGTAGTGGTAGAGGTGGTCGTAATCAAGAGTTTGCATTATCGGCCGCTATTGAAATAGACGGCTACTCAGATATAATTATAGCTTCTTTTGATACTGACGGCATTGATGGATTATCTCCAGCTGCTGGTGCTATAGTCTCTGGAGAAACTGTAGGCAAAGCCAGAAAAAATGGATTATCTCCTGAAAGTTATCTTGAAAATAATGATTCATTCACATTCTTTAATAATCTGAAAGGGCACTTGATAATTACAGGCCCTACTGGAACAAATATAAATGACGTTGTTCTTGTGTTAGTTGTTTGAATTGCTTAGTTAACACGACTGTGATACTATGACAAATATTATAGTAAAACAAGAACAATATGGTATACGAGTGACAATTGATGATTTTGAAATAGGTCTTGATAATTCTGCTACTCGGTATAATTTGCTTAGTCATGCGCACTCTGATCACATTCTTGGTAGAGCTAATAATACTCAAGTTATAACATCTCCAAAAACTGCTACTATTTTTGAAAAAAAGCGTGGTTATCGCGTTAAAATGTTAAAAAGTGTAGATGATAATGATACAATTACCTTAGAAAATGCAGTTATAACTGCATTTAATGCGGGTCATGTTTTAGGCTCACTTCAGTTTTTAATTGAATACAAGAATAAAAGAATATTATATACTGGAGATTTAAATACAGAAGATTCTATTTTTCTAAAAGGTGGTAAACCTTTCTCCTGTGATATTCTCATTGTAGATTCTACATATGGGCATCCAAGATTTCTATTCCCACCTAGAAAAAACCTTTATAGTCAATTAATTGAATTAGTTTTCAAAATCATTTCAGAAGGCAAAATTCCATTAATTCGTGCTTATTCATTAGGGAAAGCACAAGAGGCTATAGCTTTACTTCAACACCTGAAAATACCTATAATTTCTGGAAACTCAATTATAGAACGAATAAACGATGTGCATAGGTCCTATGGAATCAATTTAAAGTCGCATTCCATTGAGTCGGTAAGTAAAGAGATAATATCAAGTAATGAATTAATTTTTATTGTATCAAATACAAATATGTTTTTTAAAAATCTAAGAAGACGTTTTGGTAAAGAGGCTGCTAATATCCTATCAAAAAAAGTATGGCCAATACCTCTAACTGGGTGGTCTCTCTTAAATAATAAAGGATTACCACTTAGCGGTCATTCAGATTTTGTACGGCTTCTTGAATTTGTAAAAAGATCCAATCCTGAACATGTGATAACTTTCACGTCTAATGGAAAATTTTTTGCAACGCATCTCCAGAAATTGGGGTTTAATGCTTTATATTTGACACGCAATACAAAATATGTTATCTAAAAATATTATTGGGTACAATCCATTTCTGTTTTTCTGTATTCCAAAATTTAATCAAATCTCTTGCATTAAGCCTGCCACCCAAGTTTGTGTAGCGTGGGATTATTACTACATCTTCAAATTCACTGCGTATTCCCTCAAAAAGATAAACATATGAAAATGCAGTCCCTCTTGGCATTAATAGGAATGCGAATAACCCATAGCTGTGTGGATAGAGCCAATACATTGGGAACTGTGATAGACTCCGTAATAGAATTTCTTTACTTTCATTGTTACACTCTATATGTACAGTTAGCATATCTGTTAGATCTAATCCAGAGAATGAAATCATTATGGGGATGTTTAACAGTTTTATTTTCTTTATTCGTTTAGAGATATCAGAAATACTCCGTTTGATCCCAAAGTCTGCAAGATTCTCTTGCATCTTTTTTAGAGAGAATTTTTCATTTTTAATTAGAAATGAAAAAATAATGAAATCTATATCATCGAACTTAATTGGAGTATTTTTGTATTCATAGACTCTTTGTGGTTTGAATAGTTCCCAATGCTCACGCATCAACTCAAAAAGCCCATAACTCCAAGCATAATCTTCAAAGATCCATCGTGTTCCATCATACAAGTCTAGGTTAATTCCATATGCTATTTTTGTTATTTCCATAATTCTTAAGTAATATGCATTCTTTTGGAAGCGAGAAATCCACCTATGAAATCTGCTTAGTATTTCTGGTTGGTTCGGCACTATGAAACTTGCCCATCCCCATCTTCTATCTCGCTGTGCGAAGGTGTCTATATTTATTGTTAATGTAAAGGGCGATGTCAAAAATTTTGTGACCGAAGGCGCAATGTTATTGTCGATAGAGAATATTATTGAGTAGTGCCTCAGTTTAAAGAGTGTATAATCTGGTAGAAGTGTGTATCTTAAATTTACTTTTCGTTCTAAACGCCTTGCAAGATTTATTACTGTACTGGGTGCCATACCAATTTTTTTCGCAATTTTATAGTATGGTGTCTCTGGGTTATTGACTATCTCTTTGAGGACTGTAAGCTCTTTTATGGATATTTTCTCTGTTAACGAAAATGCGGTGGTTAGAAGCCTTAGTATCTTCTCCTTATCTCTGATTTTATATTTTTCAATGAGTTCTAATCTATTTCTAAGAGAATAGTACAATTGTTTGCTTAACGGAATCACATTTGGGTTTATGTTAATAAGTTTGGGCTGAAACGGTTTAGCTTTTTTCCCCTCCACTCTTTGTAAATATATTTCGACGGCTTTATATAGCTCCTTTACTTCATCATCATCTATTGGTGGTTCAAGCATTAAACTCAATTTTGCCCCCAGAGTGTATTCTTGTTTAGATTAATGATGTATGAGTATACACTTAGTACTACATAGTTGTGTATTTGTTTCATTATATAACCTTTAACCTTTATTTATGAAATTGATTGATTTAATGTGGTGACCTTTATGCTTAGTGGATATGCAGTTTCAAAGCTGAATCTGTTATGGGAAGCACTAAAAATTCCTCTTTCAGAACGAGGCTCTCATAAAATCGTTCAAATTTATGAACATAAGTTTGGAAATCCACTTATTAATCTGGCTGAAAGTTTTATAGGAATTATAGCTCATTATAGATCTGGTAAGAAAACTGCTGTTTTGACAACAGGTTTTCCAATTCTTCCGGCCAGATACCCAGAAACAGATGGCCCTCTAGGTACTGTGTTTCTTGCCTCATTTCTTGTACGGCTTGGTTTTAGAGTAATCATATTAGTTGGTGAAATAACATATCCAGTAGTAAAACACCTTGTTGACCATTTTAAAATACAAGTATCTCATGTTGAGATATGTCCTTCTTCAGATGATTTATGTAGTGAATTAGCTAAACTTTTAGTGAGGGAATACAGTATTGTAGATTTAGCAGTAGCAATAGAATCCCCGTCACCGAATAGAAAACAAGTATATCACAACATGCATGGCAAGGATATATCTCAATCATGTGCGCATTTTGGTGTATTCTACAAGACCCTTATGGGCATAAATCCCTGTGGATTAACAATCGGAATTGGTGATGGTGGAAATGAAATTGGAATGGGTCTTATAGAATCAGAATTAAAAAATGTAATTAAGTATGGTGACGTTTGTCAATGTCCTTGTAGGGGCGGTATAATCTCTGCAGTATCAACAGATTATTTAATACCAGCTCAAACATCAAACATTGGTGCATATATTTTAACAGCTGTGTTTAACATTGCACTTGGCATAAATGAACCACTAGATATTGTGTTTATAGAATCAATGCTTGAAGAATCACTTTCTGCTGGTGCTTTTGATGCATTTTCATTAAAGAAGATAAAGAGTGTCGATGGAATTCCCTTTGAAAAAACAAAAGTGTTAATCAACAAAATTAATGAGTTTATAAAAACAAAAAACTAAGACAAATGCTTGATAAGACCATCCTTACTTAACTTATATCCCTTATCCAAAAGTACTTCTAAAGCAAGTTGAATGTTATCTTTTACTTTTCCTAAGGGTAATCGCAGAATGGGTTCAAAATATGTATGTCGCTTAGCCCAATCCGTTGATAAATCAACGATTTGTTGCATGTACTGTTTATTATTAAATTCTGGTTTTATATGCAGGTCAATAATGACTTTTCTTCGCTCTTTTTCTATTATATAATTCATTGCGGCGATAATTTTGCCTCTATGAAGTATTATATCGCCCCATGAAATATTAAATGCTTTTTTTAGCTCCTTCTTAAAGAAATGCCATAAAGGATCAAGCTGAGGAACAATATAATAGCCTCCTTCTACAAATTCATCAGTTAAATCCTCTAAATTAATTTCTTTTACATCTGTACTACAATATGTTTTCTCATTCAGCTCATTATCTTTTATTGTTTTTATATCTCCACTTTTTTCTAATTCTTGTATAACTCTTTCAACAATAGCTCTTCGTAGAGCTGTTAATTCTACTAGTTTGCTAATGCTTATGGGTGGATATGAATAAATAAACCTTCTAATTATCTCCTTAAATGCATCCTCCTGAGAGATATCAAACCATGATGAAATCTGTTCAGGGAGTGCGATAAATTTGCCTTTATAGTCAACAACAATGTTACTTGTAACTTTTAACAAATCGATAGCCCATCTAAATGTTTGCTTATCAAGCTTTGATTCATTTTGTAAATCTTTGTTTGTCATTGCGCCTTTCTTGTCGAGTATGTTTAGTAGTTGTATTAGTCGGTTATCATTAGGGACTTTGGTTCTATATGCGGAAATATATAGTGGGGCATCATCAACGGAAACAAAGATTGTACGCTGCCCATTATGAACTTGTATTATATCCTCTCTTTTCAAAAGATATTTTATGTCCTTAGTGCTCCAAAAAGAGGTATTACGTGAAAACCATTGCTTAATTCTAAGTTCTAAGCTCCAACTTTGTCTAATCCATCCAATGTCATGAATTATACGTTTTACATCTTTTATAGAGTCGCCTCTAGTTGCTGGATGAATGTGTTGGCGTCTTATTAGCAATCCGTAAAACTCTAGTTTTATCATTCAATATCCTCCATTAATTCATCAATCCCAATACCATTAATTCTTTTTATAATAATCTTTGAAAAACCACGTGCTTTAACGCTTTTTTCTAATGCGTTCACAATAAGTGATATGCTTTCTTTATTCATAAACTCTGGCAATATTTTCAAGTCATGCACAATATATACTGGCTGTTTTTTGTGTGAAACTACAGATGCAGCTACATTTTCATTAATAAAAATTAGCCATCCCGGTGTAGAGCCAAATGCATTATGAATCTCTTCATCAAAAAAGTAACTTATACGTGGATAACCAAATAC
>Ga0164318_10002834_pt1 | contig 16239 bp, 14 predicted proteins | sample GuaBasSedimGuay9_FD_113734 | JGI IMG/M metagenome (GOLD analysis project Ga0164318, IMG submission 113734) | Subseafloor sediment microbial communities from Guaymas Basin, Gulf of California, Mexico - Guay9, Core 4571-4, 0-3 cm | ecosystem: Environmental > Aquatic > Marine > Hydrothermal vents...
CGTTCATGAATCCGATGATGAAGCGTATGGTATATGGCAAAATGAAGTAGGACTTGAAAGTAAGAGAATAATTAAACTTGGAGACAAATCAAATTTTTGGGGACCTGCAGGAGGGCAAGGAGCATGTGGCCCCTCATCGGAAATATTCTACGACCTTGGAGTGGAGTTTGCTAATATGCCGGGAAAATGTACTATAGAAAATGATTGTAATAGATTTATAGAGATATGGAATCTTGTTTTTCCACAGTTTGATCAATCTGTTGATGGGACAAGAAAACCTCTTAAAAATCGTGGCATAGACACAGGAATGGGGCTTGAAAGGCTTGCTATGGTTATGCAAAGTAAGAAATCCAACTATGAAACCGATCTGTTTTATCCCATAATAGAAGAATTAGTGAGTATAACGAATAAATCATATAAAGATAATCTTGTTGAAATGAGAATAGTTGCCGATCATATAAGGGCACTTGTTGCGGCAATTTCGGAGAGTATTTATCCCTCGAATGAAGGTAGAGGTTACGTTTTAAGAAGGATTTTAAGACGTGCGGTAAGACAACTGAATATTATGGGGATTGAGCGACCTATACTGTATAAACTCGTTAGCCCGGTTGTAGACATTTTAGGGGATACATATCCGGAAATAAAGGAGAAATCTTCACAAACATCAATGATAATAAAATCCGAGGAAGAGAAATTTTTTAAGAGTTTGAAAAAAGGATTGTTTTACTATGAGGAGATAAAAAAAGAAGCGGAGAGAAAAAACAGAAAGATTCTTGATGGGAAATCACTATTTATACTTTATGATACGTATGGATTTCCAATTGACCTTTTGAAAATTATTGTAGAAGATGATGGATTTGAAATAGATGAGAAGGGATTTGAAGAAGAACTTATAAATGCAAAAGAAAAGGCAAAGAGAAGTTCAAAATTTAAAGAAGAGGGGAAATATCAGTGGATCTATTTTAATAAAGGCGAATCACGATTCGTGGGTTATGATAAGATTTCCTGCAGTAGTAAAATCAATGCATATAGAATCAGAGGAAAATTAGTAGACATTATCCTTGAGGAAACACCTTTTTATGCAGAATCGGGGGGACAAATAGGTGATAGCGGGAAAATTGCAGGTAGTGATTGGTATATAGATGTTGCGGATACACAGAAGAGCCATATGGGAAATATTCACATAGGAACATTGCACGGAGAGATTAAAAATGAAAATGTATTTGCCGAAGTTGATAAAAGGAAACGTTTTGACGTGGCGAGAAATCATACTGCCACTCATTTGTTGCATGCTGCTCTTAGAAAAGTATTAGGTGAACATGTTCATCAGGAAGGTTCTTTTGTCGGAGATGAGAAGATGCGTTTTGATTTTTCTCATCCGCTTCCCCTGACACGAGAGGAGTTGAATGAAGTGGAAACAATTGTCAATGAAAAGATATTGAGTAATATTCCCATTAAAGTGCAAGAACTCCCCATTGAAGAAGCAAAAAAAACAGGAGCAATGTCTCTTTTTGGTGAAAAATATGGTGAGATTGTGAGAGTCGTTTCAATTGGCGATTTTTCAAAAGAATTTTGCGGAGGCACTCACCTTTCCAATACCGGTGAAATTGGGTTATTCAGGATTATAAACGAAACGGCAGTTGCTTCCGGGATTAGAAGGGTGGAGTGTATTACCGGTTTTTATGCTTACGAAAAAGCAAAGGAAGATGAAGAACTTGTTAAATCCATTTCTTCCATCCTTTCAACTCCGGTAAAAAAAGTTGAAGATAGCATTTTAAAGTTACTTAATGAAAACAATAGGTTGAAAAAAGCAAATGAAAAGCTTGAATATAAACTTATTAATGCGCTGATGCCTAAAGCCATGGAGAATATAGGGAATTTTAACGGAATAAAAATTTTCCCGTATAAGCTTGATTTTGGGGATAAGGAAACTACAAAACGTTTTATGGATGTGGCGAAAGAGAAACTTTTGAATACTTATATATTGGTGATAGCAAATATTATTGAAAACAGACCATATGTTGTAATAAGGGTCTCCGATGATTTAATTAAGAAGATAGGGGCAAAACAAATCGCAAAATATATGGCTGGACATATAAAAGGCGGCGGTGGAGGGAATAATAAAATGGCTGAATGTGGAGGAAAGGACCCGGAAGGAATTGATACGGCACTTAATGAATTGTTCAAATTTATAATGGAAAATATACATTATGACGAATAAAGTTGCTATTTTAGGGGGAGGGGGACTTTTGGCTTATTCCGTTAAAAAGACCTTCGAAAAGAAATATGATATATTTTCATTTTCACATTACGAATTGGATATCGCGAACAAAGACAATTATTATTTACTCGACGATTATGACATTATTATTAATACTGCGGCATTTAAGGATGTTGACAGGTGCGAATCGGAGAGAGACAAAGCATTTAAAGTAAATGCTGATGCCCCCGGAGAATTGGCTAGATATTGCAGAAAGAAAAATAAGTTGTTAGTGCATATAAGTACCGATTATGTGTTTGATGGGGAAAAGGATGGTAAATATGCGGAAGAGGAGGAAGCAAATCCTGTTAACATATACGGAAAAAGCAAACTTGAAGGGGAAAAACGGATAATTTCTGAAACGGATAATTTTCTTATTATAAGAGTTGCATGGTTATTCGGTAAAGGAAAATTAAATTTTGTCGATCAATTGATAAGACAATTATTGAATGATGAAATTGTTAAATTAGTGTGCGATAAATGGGGCAATCCCACCTTCACAACTACTGTTTCAGAAGCGATTATGAAACTTATCGAAGCCGGTAAAACGGGAATTTTTAATATAGTAAATGGGGGATGTACAACTCGATACGATATGGGGATTTATATAAAAGATCTTTTGGATGTAAAATCGGGAAGGATTATACCTGTTTCTAAGGAGGAAATTAAATCTGTCGCTGTTCGTCCGACATATACATGTTTATCCACAAAAAAATACACTGCGGTTACGGGAGAGAAATTACAAAATTGGAGAGATGTAATAAAAGATTATATAAATGGAATCATTTAATATAAAAAGCAAATCGAAGCTCAATTTATTCCTCGAAGTCGGTGCACTGAGAAATGACGGATATCATGAAATTCACACAATAATGGTTAAAACGGATCTTGGAGATTATATAAATATTACATTGGAGAAATCAAGACGCCTTGGAATAAATTTGTCTTGTTCGGACAAAAATATACCAAACGACGAAAACAATACGATTTTTAAAGTTATAAGGGAATTAAATGGAATAAAACCTATACCTTATGAAATAGATATTCATTTGAATAAAATTGTTCCTTCGAAAGCAGGACTTGGCGGCGCCAGTGGGGATGCAGCTGCCGTTGCTCTTTTGTTAAATAAATATCTCAACGGGTATTACGAGATGAATGAGCTTGTTGAAGCGGGGAAAAATGTTGGAGCTGACATACCGTTTTTCTTCTTCCCCGGTATTGCTGAAGTTACAGGTATTGGGGATAAATTGGTAAGACAATTCGATAACTTTGATATTAATTTTGTAATAGCCAAATTTAAGTACATAGATATTGATACGGCATACGCTTACAGAAGTATAAAAAATGACTTGACAAAGTCAAAAGAAAATATTATTTTAATAAGAAATAGTATTTTTAATAAGGATATTAGATTGATGGCATCGGCACTGAGTAATGATTTTGAGAATCTTGTTTTTGAACAATATAAGGACTTATTATCCCTCAAAAACAAAATGATGGAAGTTGGAGCATTAGGTGCTTGTTTAACCGGTAGCGGTTCGGCAATTTTCGGAATTGTCGAGAACAAAGAACAGGCGTTAATGATAAAGGAGAGGATAGCATCTCCGGATTTAGAGGTGTTTGCCTGCAAATCGACGGTGTAAATTAACAACAAAAGGAGTTTTTTATGGAAATCACAGAAATCAGAATTACGCTTCGTAGTGAACCGAAACTCAAAGCATTTGCAAACGTAACGTTTGACAACAGCTTTGTCGTAAGGGGCTTGAAGATCATCGAGGGAAGCAACGGTTTGTTCATCTCAATGCCTTCAAGAAAAGCAAAAGACGGGACTTATCGTGATATCGCGCATCCTATAAATAATGAAATGCGCAAAAAAATTGAGGATGCCGTTATAAGTGAATACAAGAAAAAATTAGCCGAAAGCGAAACAGCCGAAGGCGAAGCTCAGGAAGAAGAGGCTGAATAATATATTCCTGAAAAGAGAAAGGGGAGCTTTTTGCTCCCCTTTTTTTAGTTAATGATTCTACATATCATCATTTATCTATCATTTTTTTTCTTTTTTGGTTGTATTAAAAATCTCTTTAATCATACCCAGTGAACTCAATACTCCTGAGGCTTCATATGGAATGAATACCTTATTGCTGTCTCCCTTTGCCATTTCAGAAAGAGTTTGAAGATATTTAATAGTAATGAGATCTTGTGTCGGTTTTCCCTTATGAATTGCATCATATACTTGCTTAATTGCCATAGCTTCACCTTCGGCTCTTAAAATTTTTGCCTCTTTTTCTCCTTTTGCTATGTTAATTGCTGCCTGCTGTTGTCCTTCGGCTTTTAAAATTGCTGCTCTCTTTAAACCTTCTGCTTCAAGTATTGTTGCACGTTTTGTTCTTTCCGCTTTCATTTGCTTTGCCATAGCTTCCTGTATTTCCTCAGGCGGATTGATATTCTTCAATTCTACTCTGTTTACCTTGACGCCCCATTTGTCAGTAGCTTCATCGAGTATCTGTTGCATATCACTGTTAATTCTGGCGCGTGATACAAGGGTTTCGTCCAGAGTTAAATCTCCTATAACGTTTCTTAATGTTGTTATTGTTAGTTTTTCAATTGCAAGAACAAGATTATTGATTTCATACATTGCTTTAGCGGGATCTGTAATCTGATAGTAAACAACAGTATCAATTTGCATTGTTACATTATCCTTTGTTATAACCGGTTGGGGATCGAAATCAAGGACTTGTTCACGGAGGTCTATTTTGGAAACATACCCGTGTATAGATCTGAACGGTCGTATGTTATCTACAAACGGCCACATAAAATGTATACCGCTTTCAGCGACTTTTTGAAACTTCCCGAGACGTTCAACAATTACAACATGAGCTTGATTAACAATAAAGATACCTTTAACGACGAAAATAATTGCCAGGATTATCAGGAAAATTATAAGAATAACCATTATTCCTCCTTTTCTTTTTCTTTAACATAAAATGTTACACCTTCTACCTTCTCAACAATGACTTCCCTGCCTTTCTTTATAACATTATTATCATCGATACTTCGTGCATTCCATAAAACGCCGTCAATCTTTACTTTTCCCGTTCCTTTAATGTTATTTATATCCTCAAGAGCAATTAATGTTTTCCCTATATATTTTTCCACATTCGTTTTCGGTAATTTATCCGAATTTTTGTAGAAATATTTGTTAAAAATGGTTCTTGAAAGTATAGCGAAAACAGATGCTAAAACTGCAAAAATTGCAAACTGTAAATAGATATTAAGGTGTAATGGTGCTATTAATGCGACAATTGCAGCTGAAACGCCGAACCACATAAAGAAAAATGCAGGGAAAATAATTTCAAGTATAAAAAACAGTAAAGCTAAAGCCAACCAAACCATCCATAATTGCATAGTTCCTCCTTTCTTATATTCTAACTCTAATTTAGATACAAAGTCAAACGAATATTTATTCAGATAAAATTATATTTCTTTATTTTCCGATTTTAAGGTTTATTATTTATTTAAAGGAGTGTCATAAATATATTTAAGCATAGGTATCTTTCAATTGTATATAATTTTGTGCTATTTTTCGGTATCTTATCTTGACAAAATGGTTATCTGCTATATAATTCATGAGGAGGTAAAAATGAAAAAGTTCCTGTCACTTATCCTTGCGTTCCCGTTTGTTATTTATGCAAATAGTCCGGTTATAAACGGTTATAAGGTGAAACCTTCCGTTTCATATTCCTTTGTCTCTACAGGGAGCGGGAATTATTTTCTTCAACAGTACACATTGAATCTTGTAAATCGTCATAATAACAGACTAAAAACCGATATGAAAATATCGTATCTGCAGATTAACAAAAATTCTTTTATTGCTCCGGAATTAAAAATGACATATAAGTTAAACAAGAGCACGAGATTATTTCTAAATGTAAGAGTCATAAAACCAATTGCCAGCGATAGCAGCTTATTTTCTCCTTACAGAAACTTTAACAATATAGGGCAATGGAAATAGGATTCGTTCAATTTTCTCCGAGATTCGGAGAAAAGGAAAAGAATATTAAAAAAGTAATGGAGCTCATAGGAGAAGATAGAGCGGATTTAATTGTTTTACCCGAGCTTTTTACAACAGGTTATCTATTTTTAGATAAAGTTGAAACGGGGAAATATGCAGAATCCGTAAGTAATTCACATACAATTGATGTATTTCGCAATCTATCCAAAGAGAAGAATGCTGTGATTGTAGGTGGCTTTGCCGAGAAAGACGGAGAAAAAATTTACAATTCTCAATTTGTAATTTATGAAGAAAAAGTAGCGATTTATAGGAAAGCCCATTTATTTTATAAAGAAAAGTTTTTGTTTGACAAAAGTAATTCTAAATATGTGATATTTGATACAGGCGGGGCAAAGCTCGGACTTATGATATGTTTCGATTGGATGTTTCCCGAAATGATGCGGACATTGGCATTACACGGTGCAGATATCATATGCCATAGCGCAAATCTGGTAATGCCCTATTGTCAAAAAGCAATGATAACAAGAGCACTCGAGAATAGGGTTTATATCATAACGGCAAATAGAACAGGGATGGATAAGAGGGGAGAATACGAAGTCCGCTTTACGGGGAAGAGCCAGATTGTATCACCTGACGGAAATATTATTTTGTCAGCAGATGAAACCGATGAAATCTTTAAAAAAATCGATATTGACGAGGCATTGGCGAGAGACAAGCGTATTAATGAGATGAATGACCTTTTTAGTGATAGAAGAACGGATTTATATAAATTGTAATCAGGAGGTATCATGAGCTTAATTGAAATGATTGAGGCAAGAGAAGTTTTAGATTCAAGAGGGAATCCGACTGTCCAGGTTGATGTTATACTTGAATCCGGAATTTATGGCAGATTTACTGTTCCCTCCGGTGCTTCCACCGGATCACACGAAGCCCTGGAACTCAGGGATGGCGACGCTAAGAGGTATAACGGGAAAGGGGTTCTTAAAGCAATAGAAAATATCCAAAAAATTATTGCCCCGGAACTATTGGGAGAGGATGTATTGGATCAACTTTATATAGATAATCTTATGCTTGAACTCGATGGAACCGAAAACAAAAGCAAGTTGGGTGCCAATGCAATTTTAGGTGTCTCCGTGGCATGTGCAAGGGCTGCCAGTGAATATCTCGGTATACCGCTTTACAAATATATAGGGGGAGTTAATTCAAAAATTCTTCCTGTACCAATGATGAACATTCTTAACGGTGGGAAACATGCGGATAGCGGCCTTGATATTCAGGAATTTCTTATAATGCCCCTTAAAGGAGAAAATTATAAGGATATTATTCGAATGGGCTCAGAGGTGTTTTATGCCTTAAAGGGAATTTTAAAATCTAAAGATTACAGTACCAATTACGGTGATGAAGGTGGATTTGCACCAAAACTCAAGAGTAACAGCGAAGCATTCGAGCTTATTCTGGAAGCTATTGATAAAGCTCATTACAAAGCCGGAGAGGATATAACAATAGGCTTCGATGCAGCTGCAAGCGAATTTTTCCATGACGGCAAATACCATTTAAAGGAGTTTCAATCTCCAGTCGATGCCGGTAAGGTAGTCGAATTATATGAAAAATGGGTGAGACAGTATCATATTCTTAATATTGAGGATGGACTTGCTGAAGATGATTGGGAAGGTTGGAAGCACTTAAATAGTGTTCTCGGTAAAAAAGTCCAGAATGTAGGAGATGACATCTTTGTTACAAATATCAACAGGCTAAAAAGAGGTATAGAGGAGAATGTTGCAAATTCAATACTTATAAAACTCAATCAAATTGGGACATTGACCGAAACACTGGATACGATAAAATATGCTCAAAATCACGGATGGACATGTGTAGTCTCGCACAGATCCGGAGAAACTTGCGACACTACGATAGCTGACCTTGCATTTGCCATGAACACGGGATTTATAAAGACAGGTTCGGTACAGAGGCAAGAAAGGATTGATAAGTACAATAGATTGATGGAAATTGAAGAAGAGATGTTCGGTGAAGCTATATTTTTAGGCAAAGAGGCTTTTGCAAGTATTGAGAAATAAGTATTTACACTTTGATAAGGAAAAATCGGGGAGGAGAATAGTAAACATTCTCCTCTCTGTACTAATTGTTGTTATTTTGTTTTTCATACTGAGAGAAGTAGTGGGGATAATTTCTATGGAGATGAAATTAAACATTATAAAAAAGAATATCAAATCGATTACGTTGAGTATAGATTCTTTGGAAAGAGAAAATGAAAGACTCAAAAACGATACTTTTTATATTGAGAAAATTGCCAGAGAACAGATCGGAATGGTGAAAAAAGGGGAGAAAGTATACATTTTCATTAATCCCAAAAAGAAAAATCTGTTTCAGAGAATTATACGGAATATAAAGAATCATTGATATTTAATTCGATAAGTAAAAAAAAGGGGATATTTTTATCCCCTTTTCTATATTTTTATGTTATAAGCAAATCAGATGAGATGATATGCTACTATTAAACCCGCGACGACGATGCTTACCATACTCATGAGTTTTATCAAAATATTTAGTGAAGGTCCCGATGTATCTTTTAGCGGATCGCCTACCGTATCTCCAACAATACCGGCTTTATGAGGCTCACTGCCCTTTCCACCGAAATTACCCTCTTCGATATATTTCTTGGCATTATCCCATGCTCCGCCGGCATTTGCCATAAAAATTGCTAGAACGAATCCGCTCGATAAACTACCGATTAAAAGTCCTAAAACACCGGGAACACCTAGTATCAAACCGATAATGATTGGTACAACAACCGCAAGTGTCGACGGAAGTATCATCTCATGCTGAGCTCCTTTGGTCGCAATGTCAACACATGCAGCATAATCAGGTTCGGCTTTTCCTTCCATTATACCTTTAATTTCCCGGAATTGTCTTCTTACTTCATCTACCATTTTGCCTGCTGCTCTTCCCACTGCACTCATTGTTAGACCGGCAAATAGAAATGGCATTGCAGCGCCTATGAATATACCAACTACAAGAGTAGGATTCATTAGAGTGGCGTTAAAATGTATCATAAAATCGTGTAAATTGGCACTTATTACAGGTACCGTATTACCCCCAACGGAAAGCACTGTTTGCCCTGCTCTTATCATGCTTGCCCTTATTTCTTCCACATAAGCGGCAAGTAAAGCCAGTGCTGTTAATGCAGCGGAACCGATTGCGAAACCTTTTCCTGTGGCAGCGGTAGTATTGCCCAGTGAATCGAGTGCATCGGTCTTTTTACGAACGTCTTCGGATAATCCTGACATCTCGGCGTTTCCTCCGGCATTATCGGCAATAGGACCGTAAGCATCGGTGGAAAGCGTAATACCGAGAGTTGAGAGCATACCTACTGCTGAAATCGCTATACCGTATAAACCTACTATGGGATGTGTGAATCCTTTGGATAGCCAGAACGAAAGCAGAATCCCTGTGGATACCGTGATAACGGGTATAGCGGTGGATTTCATTCCTTCTGCTAGACCTGAAATTATAACAGTAGCTGCGCCTGATTGAGACTGACTTGATATATGTTTTGTCGGTTTATATTCACTTGATGTATAATATTCAGTACTTTTTCCTATGATAATACCGACAATAAGACCGATTACAAGGGATGCCCATATACCCAAGTTAGAAGGCATCAACCATTTAACTATAAAAAATGAACCAATTGCAATTAAAATAGCACTGAGATTTATTCCTCTATTCAATGCGGCTATAAGAGTTCCTTGAGTGGCATCTTCTTTTGTTCTAACAAAGAAAATACCGATAATTGAAGAAAGAATCCCGAGTCCTGCAAGGAAAAGAGGAAGTATAACCGCATTTTCAACGAGTTTCGGGTTTGTTAGTGTAAAAGCGGAAACACCAAGGGCATTCGCCGATAAAATTGCATCCGTGTATGATTCGTACAAATCGGCTCCCATACCCGCGACATCACCTACATTATCTCCTACGTTATCGGCTATGACTGCAGCATTTCTCGGGTCATCCTCAGGTATGTTTTCTTCTACTTTACCCACGAGATCAGCGCCGACATCTGCAGCTTTTGTAAATATTCCTCCGCCAACCCTCGCGAATAATGCCATAAGAGAGGCTCCCATACCGAATGAAAGCATCGTTGTTGTTGTAACCGTTAAGTTGTAGTGTAAGAGTTTGTGTAAAATGAAATACCAAAATGAAATGTCAAAAAGTCCAAGTCCTACAACGGTAAGTCCCATAACAGCTCCGCTTCTGAATGCAATTTGAAGAGCCGAATTCAGACTTTTACGAGCGGCATTCGCAGTTCTTGCACTTGCATTCGTTGCTGTTTTCATTCCAATGTAACCCGCTAATCCCGAGAAGAATCCTCCTGTCAGGAAGGCAAATGGAGTCCATGCGGATTGAACATGTAATCCGAATGAAAGGAAGGCGATAAATAAGGATGTCAGTACAAAAAATACGGCAACGACTTTGTACTGCTGACCTAAATAAGCTCCTGCTCCTTTTCTCACCGCTGTAGCGATGTAGATCATGCGTTCGGTCCCTTCCGGCTTTGTCATTGTGTTTCTGTAGAAAATAAAAGCAAAAAACAAAGCCACCAAGGCACTCAAAGGTGCGAGATAAAACATAAAAAAACCTCCTAAAATTATAAATTTATGGAATTAGTATAATAATTTAAAACAAATTGTCAAGAATTAATTCCCATTTGCCTACCAGGTAAAAGGAACCGGTAATTATTATATAGTCACTTTTTGACATAGACAGGAACTTTTTACTGTTTTCTGTGAAAATATTCTCAAAACCATACTTCAAAAATGTAGTTTTCAAAGCATCTATATTTATTTCTCTCGGATTATTGAGTTGATCAAGGAATATCCTATTTATGTGTAGATTTTTAAGTCCCTTTACCATTCCGTCAATATCTTTATTTTGCATACATGTGAATATTAAATCCAAACTGCTGTTGCCGAAGTACTCTGTTATATTTCGGACAAGCATTTCCATTGCGTCTCTATTATGAGCACCGTCCAGAATGAATTTGTGTCCATGTACCTCCCTTACTTCAAATCGTCCCGAAAGAGGTTTCCCGAGAAATAGAGTTTTATCGAAGCATTGGGGGATAAGATTGTCTTTTTTTAACTCCCGGAGTGTGAGAAATGCAAGAATCATGTTCTCCGTTTGATGAAGTCCCTTCATCTTTGTGTGAAAAGTATATTTTTCACCTTCGAAAGACCATCGGATTATTCCATCTCCGGTGTTATTTTGGATATTGTCTACAAGTTCTTCTGCTATAATAATTTTTGCTCCGATTTCGTTTGCTCTTTTCCGTATTACATCTGTAACCGTACTTTTTTGAAAACCTGTAATAACAACTCCTCCCGGTTTAATGATACCGGCCTTTTCATATGCAATTTTTTCAACGGTGTTACCGAGAATATCAGTGTGGTCAAGTCCTATATGTGTGATTACGGCATATTTATTCGGAGCTACATTTGTTGAATCAAGTCTTCCTCCGAGCCCGACTTCAAGTATGTTAAAATCGGTATTTTTCCTTATAAAATAGATAAATGCGATTGTTACCAGTATCTCGAAATATGTCTTGTATGATTGCTCCCTTCCATGTAGATGATTGAATATATAGGTAAATATTTCCGAAAAATCCTCTTTGGAAATCCGATTATTGTTGAATTGTATTCGCTCGCGGAGATCTCTTATATGAGGAGAATAAAATGACCCGACATTAAAACCGAGGTTAACGAGCGCATTGGTTATGTATCTCGTTGTTGAACCTTTTCCCTTTGTTCCGGCAACGGTAATAGTTGTTCCGTAGAATTGAGGGGAGTTTAATGTGGCTAAAAATGTTTTGAAATTTTCAACATCATATTCCGCTTTATGTGTAAGCCTTTTCTCGTAATTAATGAATTTATCAAGTTGTTTTAATGCTTGAGCGTAGTTCATTGCTCTTTTTCTATTCGGAATGTTCTGTTATCGTAAGATACAGTGTAGATATTATCCTCTGCAATTAGTTTTAATATATTATCCTTCTCAAGCAGTTTTGTTGTAGGAGGAAATTCCTTTTCCGAAGTAAAAATCAAACTGATATCGAATGAATTTATCTCGAATATTCGCAATTTCCTATTATTGTCTATAAAGGCTATATCAGGCTTGGAGTCGTTATTCAAATCGCCGATGTTTTTAAATTTATAAGTTGGCATTGAATCAAGTGTATCACGCGTCACCCAACATCCATGATTTAATGTTTCTGTAAGGTAAACGGAAAATAGTGTTGCTTCCGATTTGTTTTTAAATTTACCTATTCTTAAACGATACCATTCTTTGTTCTCAATATTTAGTTGCTTAATATATGCAGGTAATCCGTTTTTAATAAATTTATCCCTTTGTGCAAAGGCATGTTTCTTATTCTTTGTTGAAAGGAATTGCACGGTATAAAAGATGAATTTCTTTTTTGTTCCCTTTACTGTTTTTTCCTTCGCCTTTTTTCCATGTGTCGGAGTAATTTCAGTAATAAAAGTGTTTATAATCGGTTTTGTAAAGGTGATTTTTTTGGAATAATTTTCTGTTTTTATAAGAAGAGTATGTCCTTTCACCCCGATATATCCAAATTTTGCGTTCAGTGGTATTATCCTGTTGTAACGAGTGTAACTATCCTTAAGTTTAATGGAATCGGTAATAGGATCAATAACATAGAGAGAATCTTTCTTTAATAGAATAGATTGATAACCATCTTTTGCGAATATAATATTTTTGACATTACTTATCGGGATTCTTTTAACTACTTTGTTTGTATAAGTGCTAATCAATCTGATTTGATCTTTTGATATTACATAGAGTCTGTTTCCGGCAGGGGAGAGAGTGATACGAGAACATTTAATATCAAGTTGTTTTTTCTTTCCGTTTTTCATATCATAAACGGAAAGAATACCGTGATCGACAAAATAGAGCTTATGAAGATAGGGAGACCCTACAACATTATCATAGTATCCCAATTTTGTTATTTTCATACTGCTGGTAGTAAGAATACGGTTCATACCGTTTTTAATTCGATACAGAATGTCTTTACCGGAATTAAATGTAAAGGATGTATCGATTTTGATGTCCGAATGGGCAATTTTGTAGAGTGTGTTATTTTCAATAAGGAAAATATCGGTATCGGATTGATATATAAGCTTTTTATAAGGATTTAAGGCGAAAAGATTGTATGCGGTATTTCTTGCATAAATCGTATTTTCTATGAATGAAGTTTTTAAGTTGAAAATATCGATTTTTCTCGATTTATATAGCACGAGTTTGTCATAGGGGAACGGTTCAAAAACTCTCTCAATCGAATGGGGTAAATCCACTTTTTTATAAATAGTTGCACTATCGGGATTTATGTAGTAAATTTTATTTGCAGTGGATACAATAATGGTGTAAGGTGTAAACTTTACCGAAAAAACGACATCAGGTTTACCTCTGTTGCAGGATGTCATAAGAGGAAAAATCAACAATATCAGATAAAGTAGTTTCTTAATCAATATTCAATTCCTTGTATGATTTTAGAATGGATTTTATTTCGCTGAGAATAATATCGCGTGCTTTTATATAGAATTTGCGAGCCTTGTCAGCATCAAAAAGAGGCATCCCTTCGCCCTCCTTATAGAGAATTATAGGACCTGCAAAGGGGTAGGATTGTATACCTCGTTTGTATTCTCTCGGCATTGATTCGCTGTAACGTTCAGGTTTTACCAATTCGGGAGAAATAGCCATTACGGCCGCTGTTTCATCAATCCCGGCATGACCACCCATCTGTCCGTAAAATTCTTTTGTCCACTCATATGTAAGAATCCACCAATGAACCACAATTACCCGTGTGCCTGTTTTCTTGAAAGTTTCAAGGGCAGCTTCTTTTAGTTCGTCGACCTGACCGCCATGACCATTCATAACTATAATTGTTCTGAATTTGTTTCGGGCGAGTTCGAGCATTATTTCAAGAATCATCTTTTTGTAAGTATCTTTCTCAAGAGTGATGGAGCCGGGGTATGGGAGAAGAGAACTAGTGATACCGTAATTTACAGGAGGAGCAATTAATGCATTGATCTTTTCCGCAGTATATTCGGCTATATCCTGAGGAATAATATTATCTGTTCCAAGTGGGATAACCCCGTGTGCCTCGATTGTGCCTACAGGCAATATTACCGTACTTGTTTTTTTGGGAACGATTTCGCCAAATTCCTGCCAGGTTAAATTACTGAAATATCTTGTTTTCATGAACACCTCAACAATTTTCTCATTTCAATTATTGCATTGTATAAACCTGAAAATACGGATCGTGCTATAATGCTATGCCCAATGTTGTATTCAATAATTTCAGGAATATCCCTTATGAACTTTACATTTGTGTAATTCAAACCGTGCCCGGCATGAATTTCAAGATTGTAATTTTCAGCGGTAAATTTCGCCGCTTTTTTTATTCTTTCGATTTGAATATTTCGCTCTTCGGATGTTTTCGAATCAGAGTAAAGGGATGTATTGAATTCAATTGCATCGGCTCCGAGTTTGACTGCTTTTTCTATGATTTCCAGTTCTGGCTCAATAAAAAGGCTCACGAAGATCCCTTTTGATTTTAGTCTTTCTATAGCTGCTCCCGTTTCATTTTCGAATTCTATGATATTAAGTCCTCCTTCCGTGGTAATTTCTGAAACTCTTTCCGGGACAAGACAACAATGATGAGGCTTTAACTCGGATACGATATTTACCATTTCCGGTACGATTGCCAGCTCGATGTTAATTGGAAGGGAAATGTGTTTAATGACATCTGCGATATCATTCTCCTGAATATGTCTCCTATCCTGCCTCAAATGCATAGTTATACCGTCAGCACCCGCTTCCTCCGCGATAAATGCGGCTTTTAACGGTGAGGGATAATTCACTTTTCGGGCTTCTCTAAGTGTTGCCACATGGTCGAGATTAACTCCTAAACGTACCATAATAACTCCTTTTCCGTGATGAAATATAGCACATTTATGTATATTTATCAAGATTTAAATTGTATAGAGACAAATTCAACTAAGGGGAAAAATGTTGATATTAATTTATGCTTACAAAATTGTATCATTTGTTGCGATTTAGCGATATTTGATGTATATTATTCCTTGGAGGCATATTGATTTACGATGTAATAATAATTGGAGCGGGAGCTGCGGGGCTTTTTACAGCCGCAAATATAAGAGGGGGAAGTGTTCTCCTTCTTGAGAAGAATGAAAGAGCAGGGATAAAATTGGTTATATCCGGAGGAGGAAAGTGCAATTTTACTAATATGTTGGAAACAAATGATATGATTGAGCATTATTTCGATAAGAAACATTTTGTTAAGCCTGCAATTTTTAATTTCTCGCCAAATGATTTGATTAAATATTTCAATAAAAAGAAACTCAAAACCGTTACAGATGAAGAGGGAAGAGTTTTCCCCGAATCGATGAGTAGTGTAGATGTGTTAAACTTAATTTTGAATCAGTGTATAAAAAATAAAGTAAAAATAATTTATTCTTCCCCTGTGATAAGCATAAGAAAAGCGAATAATAGATTTTTTATACAATCAGAAAAGGGATTTTATGAATCAAAGTATACTGTAATTGCAACAGGAGGTAAATCGTATCCATCTACAGGTTCGGAAGGAGACGGTTATAAGTTTGCGAAAGCCTTCGGACATAAAATAATTAACCCGGGAGCCGCATTAACGCCCATAAAAGTAAAAAACGGATTTGAAAAGCTGTCGGGAATTACGGTAAAATGGAAAAGAATCTCGGTTTATAGAGAGGGGGAGAAAATAGCTGAAACAACGGGGGATATTCTTTTTACCCATACAGGATTGTCGGGACCGGCTGTTTTGAATCTATCGAGAATGATAAAAGCCGGCGATATAATTGTGGTTTCATTAACGAATTTCAAG
>Ga0164318_10002835_pt1 | contig 16239 bp, 24 predicted proteins | sample GuaBasSedimGuay9_FD_113734 | JGI IMG/M metagenome (GOLD analysis project Ga0164318, IMG submission 113734) | Subseafloor sediment microbial communities from Guaymas Basin, Gulf of California, Mexico - Guay9, Core 4571-4, 0-3 cm | ecosystem: Environmental > Aquatic > Marine > Hydrothermal vents...
GCCTGCTTTTAAAACTTTTTTAGCGGCTTCTTTCGATATTTTATGCGTGTAAATTGTTACAGCTTTTGTTATTTTGCCATTCCCAAGAATTTTTATCATCCTATTTCTTTTGACATAACTGTTTCCCAGAGTAATGAAACCATATTTCTCTAAATTTTTAATGTCAAGTTTTGTATTCTCTTTCACCTTCTCTTCAATACTCTTTAAATTGATAATATAAAACTCTTTTTTAAATGGGGATGTAAATCCACGTTTAGGAACGCGCCTGGTTAAAGGCATCTGTCCACCTTCAAACCCGGGTCTAACACCACCACCCGAACGAGACCTCTGTCCTTTTGTTCCTTTACCAGCAGTTGTACCCGTGCCACTGGCATTTCCTCTACCCAATCTCTTTCGCTTCTTCCTGCTATTCTTCGGCTTCTTTATTATATCTTCTAATTTACTACTCATCTATTTAATACTCCTCAACAATTTCATTAAATTATCTTAACTAAATGAGAAACTCTATTTATCATTCCTCTTATTTGTGGTGTATCATTATGTTCAATTACTTGATTTATCTTCCTAAAACCTAAAGCTTTTACAGTTCTTTTTGCTCTTGGATTCTCACTTATTATACTTCTCACCAATTTTATTTTAATTTTCTTTGCCATATATTAACTCCACTTCAATTGGTAATAAATGTCATTTTGCTTCCTTTTTTAATTGTTTTATATAATCCGATGACCTTAGCATTTTTAAAGCTTTTTCAGCTGTTCGTGCTAATGTTATAGGTGTGTTAGAGCCAAGGCTTTTTGATAAAATGTCAGTAATACCAGCACAACTCAATATTGGTCTTATAGAAATTCCTGCAATAAGCCCTGTCCCAGGTGCAGCAGGCTTGAGTAAAAGCTTACCTGCTTTATACTTACAAAACACAGGATGTGGTATTGTTCCATTTATAATAGGTATTGTAAATATATTCTTTTTAGCATTATTAATAGCCTTTCGTATAGCATCAGGAACTTCTTTAGCTTTTCCTAATCCTATACCTACTTTTCCATTTCCATTGCCCACAGCTACAATTGCACTAAAAGCAAATCTTCTGCCGCCTTTTAAAACTTTCGCTACTCTTCTTATTGCAATTACTTCTTCTTTTAATTCATCTGTTGTTTCTATCTCTGCCAATTTTCTCACCTCATTTTAAAATTTTAAAAATTAATACCTTTTTCTCTTAATTTATCTGCAAATGTTTTAAGAACTAAATGATATTTTCTCCCTCTCCTATCTAAAACAACTTTATCAATTTTTTTATTCTTACATATCTCATATAAAGCTTCAGCAAGTAATACAGTAGCTTCTCTATTTTTACAAGATTTTAATTTTTCTTTAAATTTTTTTGATGTTGTTGAGACTAAGCCAAGTGATCTATTAGAAATATCATCAATCAGCTGAGCATATATATGCCTATTACTTCTTGTTATAGCAAGTCTTGGTCTCTCTGGTGTTCCAAAAACTTTTTTTCGCACGCGTTTAATTCGTCTTAAAAGTCTTTCCTTCTTTTTTTCTAATTCTCCCATCTCGTTAAACTCCTGCTTTTCCAACTTTTAATTTCAAATGTTCATCAGCATATCTTATCCCTTTTCCTTTATATGCATCTGGTTTTCTTTTATCCCTTATAAGTGCAGCAAATTGACCAACAAGGTATTTATCAATACCAGATACAGTAATAGTATTATCTTTTACATCCACTCGAAGATATGATGGAATTTCCATCTCAACAGGATTGGAATAGCCTATATTAAGTATAAGTTTATTCCCTTGCACAGATGCACGGTATCCAACACCTTCTACTATAAGCTTTTTCTCAAAACCTTGAGAAACACCAATTACCATATTATTTATTAAATTTCGTGTAAGTCCCCAATATGCTCTTATTTCTTTCAAATCCTTTTTTACAGGTTCCACCTTTATTTGCGAATCTTCTATTTTAATATTTACTTTATTAATGTCAAATATATGAGTAAGTTCACCCTTAGACCCTTTAACAATAATCTTATTATTCTCTAATACAGCTGTAACACCATCAGGTAAAATAATAGGTTTACATCCTATTCTTGACATAATCTACTCCTCTTTACCATATATAACAAATTATTTCACCACCAACTTTTAACTTCCTTGCTTGTGAATCTGTTAATACACCCTTTGATGTTGAAACTATAGCAATACCTAAACCATTTATAACTTTTGGTATCTCTTTCCAACCTTTATATATTCTTTTACCCGGTTTACTTACCCTTTCAAGATGGGATATTACACTTTCACCGTTCTTATATTTAAAGAAAATCCTTATTATATTTTGTTTATTATCACGAATTATTTTATAATTACTTATATAATTCTCATCTTTTAAAATTTTCACAATAGCACGTTTAAGATTTGATGCAGGTATATCTACCAACTCTTTTTTTGCTTTAATAGCATTTCTCATCATAGTTAGCATATCTGCAATAGGGTCTGTCATACTCATCTTTTCAATATTACCTCCGTTTTGTCAGTTTCATATTTTACCAGCTTGATTTTATCACACCTGGTATTTCACCTTTTCCTGCTAATTCTCTAAAGCATATACGACAAATTTTAAATTTTCTCATATATCCTCTTGCTCGTCCACATATCTGACATCTATTTCGTTGTCTTACACTAAATTTTGGTGGCCTTTTACTCTTTTCAATTAATGCTTTCCTTGCCATTTATCCTCCTAAAACTTATCTATTACATATTAATACATAACATAGTTTCTGTAGTTAAATCTATGCTTTCCTAAATGGCATTCCCATCATAGATAAAAAATCTCTTACAATCTCTCTATTTTTAGCATTTTTCATAACAATAGTTATATCAAGCCCATGAATTTTCTCTACTTTATCATAATCTATTTCTGGGAAAACGAGTTGTTCTTTTATTCCAAGCGAATAATTATTGAATTTATCAAAACTTTGAGGGTCAACACCTTTAAAATCTCTTACACGTGGCAATGCAATATTTACAAGTCTATCAAAAAATTCCCACATTCTATCACCACGAAGTGTGACTTTACATCCTATAGGCACTCCTTTCCTTATCTTAAATGCAGCAATTGACTTCCTGGCTCTTGTAATAATCGGTTTCTGTCCTGTAATCATAGCAACCTCATCCATTATTGTTGTTAGCAATTTAGGATTCTCTCTATCTTCACCAACTCCAACATTCACAACAATCTTTTGAAATGTTGGAACCTGGTATTTATTTTTCAAATTATACTTCTTCATAAGCTCAGGTTGAACCTGTTTTAAATAATATTCCTTTAATCTTGGAACCATAATCTATACTCCATTATACCTTATCAATTATTTCATTACATTTCTTACATACTCTAACACGTTTTCCATTTTCTATGGTTTTTCGCATAATTTTTGTTCGCTGATTACATTTAGGGCAGATAAGTTTAACATTTGAAATATCAATAGGAGCCTCAAGATCAATTATACCGCCTTGAGGATACATTTGTGACCGTCTTACAGATTTTCGGACAAGATTAATGCGCTCAACAGTAACACGTGCTTTCTTATAATCCACATTAAGAACTTTTCCTTGTTTACCTTTATCCTTTCCAGCAAGTATCACAACCATATCACCCTTTTTAATATTTGCTTTTCTCAATTTTCGTTTCTTTTCCATATTTAAGCTCCATTTACAATACTTCAGGTGCAAGAGATATAATCTTTGTAAAATTTTTATCTCTAAGTTCTCTTGGAACAGGCCCAAAAATTCTTGTGCCACGTGGATTATTATAATTATCAATCAAAACAGCTGCATTATCATCAAATCTTATGTATGAACCATCTTTTCGTCTAAATTCTTTTTTGGTTCGGACAATAACAGCCTTCACAACATCACCTTTTTTAACCTGAGAATTTGGCAACGCTTCTTTTACCGAGGCAACAATTATATCACCTATATATCCATATTTCTTTTTACTTCCACCAAGCACCTTAAAACATTTTATAACCTTAGCACCCGAATTATCTGCTACTCTTAATTTTGTTTCTTCCTGAACCATTTCACTTACCTCTATTTAGCCCTTTCTATTATTTTTACCAATCTCCATCTTTTTAATTTACTAATAGGCCTTGACTCAATCACCTCAACTTTATCACCAATTTTTGCTTCGTTTTTCTCATCATGAACTAAAATGTTCTTTTTTCTTCGTATCTGTTTCTTATATATTGGATGCATAACAATCTGTTCAATCTGGACTTTTATAGTTTTATCTGTCTTATCATTAACAACAATACCAAGCCATCGTTTTCTGCCTGTTTTAGGTTTAGTAATTTTCTCCATTTACTTCTCCTGTTTCTCTGGTGATTTCCTTATTCCAAGTTTATATTCATTTAATATTGTTTTTATCTGTGCTATCTTTTTCCTAACGAACCATTTTCTTTTAATATTTTGAATTTGACCGGTAACCATCTGAAACCTAATATTTCTCAGTTCTTCCTGATAATCTCGCAATTTTTCTTCAAGTTCTTTAAGTGATAAATCTTTTACTGATTCTTTAGGCATATTATCTCACCTTTATACCAGTTTTTAAAGGCAACTTATGTGCGGCAATTGCAAATGCTTCTCTTGCTATATTTTCTGTAACGCCGCCAAGTTCAAATATAATTCTACCACGCTCAACTACAGCTACCCATTTTTCTACAGGTCCTTTACCTTTACCCATTCTTGTTTCTGCTGGCTTTTTGGTTAAAGGTTTATCTGGGAAAACTCTTATCCATAATTTTCCTGTTTTACGAATATATCTTGTAATAGCCACACGTGCTGCCTCTATCTGATTTGATGTAAGCCAGCCTGCTTGTTTTGCATATAGCCCAAATTCACCATACGCAACTGTTAATGCGCCCTTACTAATACCTCGCACTCTACCTTTTTGTTGTTTCCGATATTTTGTTTTTGCCGGCATTAAAAGTGCCATCTTTACACCTCTTTATTCCTCTATTTCAAATGGGTCCATTGAATCACCTTTATAAACCCAAACCTTCACTCCAATGGTACCCAATGTAGTTATTGCAGTTGCAAAACCATAATCAACCTTTGCACGTAAAGTCTGTAATGGTATTCTACCTTCTTTGTAATGCTCTGTTCTTGCCATTTCAGCACCAGCAAGCCTTCCAGAACAAGAAACCTTTATTCCTTTTGCTCCACTCCTTATTGCATTTGCAATAGCTTGTTTCATCGCTCTTCTATATGGATACCTCTTTTCTATCTGTTCCGCAATATTTTCTGCAATAAGTTGTGCATCCATCTCTGGCCGCTTTATCTGAACAATCTTAAGCTGCACCTTTTTATTGTTTGTTAGCTTCTCTATCTCTTCTCTTAACCTCTCAATTTCAGTTCCTTTCCTGCCAATAACAATAGCAGGTCTTGCAGTATAAACATTAACATTAATGCGTTCAGGAAATCGCTCAATAGTTACTCGCGAAATTGCAGCATCTCGTTTTTTACCAAAATCTTTTATATACTTCCTTATCTTTAGGTCCTCAAGTAAATTATCAGCATAATCTTTTTCAGCATACCATATTGAGTCCCACCATCTATTTATACCAATTCTTAAATCTATTGGATTAACTTTCTGTCCCATATCTATTTCTCCTCCAATTCTATCTCTTCCTTCCCATCAGAAATTATAACTGTAATATGACTTGTTCGCCTTCTTATAAAAGATGCCATCCCTCTAGCTCTTGGAAAAATCCTCCTAAATCTTGGACCTTCAGCAACATATAATTCTTTTATATATAAATCTGAATCTCTAATATCTGGATTTTTAATTTTTGCATTTGCTCTAACTGAATTTAAAAGTTTGATAAAATATTTCTTGTTACCTATTTTTAAAAATTTCAGCATAGATAATGCATCTTCTAATTTTTTATATCTTATCAAATTTGCAATGCGTCTCAATTTAGTAGGTGAAACTTTTAAATATTTTACAGAAGCTCTTACATCCATTTTAATTAACCTTTTTTACCTCCCTTTCTGGGTTGTTGCGCTGCTTTAGTTTTCATTGTATGTTGTTTAAAAGTTCGGGTTAAGGCAAATTCACCGAGTTTGTGCCCAACCATATTTTCATTTATATGAACATTTATAAACCTTCGTCCATTATAAACTGCGAAAGTGTGCCCTACCATTTCTGGAAAAATAGTTGAACGCCTTGACCAAGTTTTAATTATTTTCTTTTCATTCTTTCTATTCAGTTCCTCAACTTTGCGTAAAAGTTTGGGGTCTGCATATGGCCCTTTTTTAAGAGAGCGTCCCATATTTATTTTCTCCTCTTCACAATAAATTTGTCAGATGGATTTCGTTTGTGTCTTGTTTTATACCCTTTAGCAGGCACACCTGTAGGTGAAACAGCCTGTTTATATCCTTTCTGCTTGCCTTCACCACCACCATGCGGATGGTCTACTGGATTCATAGCTACACCACGAACTGTAGGCCTTATACCAAGCCATCTTGCACGGCCTGCTTTACCAATGATAACATTTTCGTTATCAATATTACTTACTCTTCCTATTGTAGCATAACATTCCTTGTGTATCATTCTTATTTCGCCAGATGGTAGTTTAACCTGGCAATAATTACCTTCTTTAGCTACAATCTGAGCAGCAGAACCTGCTGAACGCACAAGCTGCCCACCTTTTCCTATCTTTAATTCAATATTATGAATATCTATTCCTGTCGGAATATTCTTTAATGGTAATGCATTTCCAGTTGAAATTGGAACATTCTCGCCAGCTATGATTTTATCACCAACCTTCAATTGATGTGGTGCAATAATATACCGATGTTCACCATCCTTGTAACAAACAAGTGCTATACGAGCAGTTCTATTAGGGTCATACTCTATTGTCAATACCTTTGCCTCAATATCGCGTTTATCTCGTTTAAAATCTATTATTCTATAAAGCCGCTTGTGTCCACCACCTTTATGCCTACATGTGATTCTGCCTTTATGTCCTCTTCCCTTTTTTCTATGAAATCCAGTTGTCAATGGTTTATATGGCTCATCAGTTGTAATGTCACTAAAATTTAGCACACTTTTATATCTTAATGTTTGTGTTACTGGTTTAAATGTTTTTATTCCCATAAATTATATCCCTATATCTAATTTTTCTCCTTGCTTTAGCCTTACATATACTTTCTTCCAAGACCTTGTTCTACCTTCTATAAACCTTCTCCTTTTCTTCTTTCCCCTTACATTCACTATATTACACTTCTCTACAGTAACATTGTAAATTTTTTTAAACGCTTCTTTTATATCATGCTTTGTTGCATATTTAGCAACTTCAAAGCAATAAATATTATATAAATCACGCAATCTTGTGGTCTTCTCCGAAAGCACAGGCCTTATTATAATGTTCTGTAATTCCTTTTCCATAACGATTAACCTACTAATTTTTCTCCTATTTTATTAATATATTCTACTGCATCTTTTGTTATAAGAATATTTTCACTATCAATTAATGGCACAATCTTTAACCTTTTTGCATTAAGCAATTTTAAATTCTTCAAATTTTTTGTTGCATTCAAAATAGATTCATCATTATTTTCAGTAATTAAAACTGCTTTTTCATTCATAATATCTACAATATTAGAGAGTTTTTTAATCACCTCTTTTGTTTTACCAGAAGGAACTGTAATTTCATCAATAAATTTTATTACACCCTGCTTTAGCTTAGCTGTAATAGTAGAAGCAATAGCTTTAAGTTTTAGTTTTTTAGGCAAATCAAATTTATATATTCTTCTCTGTCCACCAAAAGTTCTTCCACCACCACGCCATATAGGCGAACGAATAGAACCAGCTCGTGCCCTACCTGTTCCCTTCTGACGCCAAGGCTTTCTTCCACCGCCACGAACCATCGCACGATTCTTTTTCATTGCTGTCCCAGGATGAATATTCGCATTTTCCTGAATAAATTTATTATATATTGCACCAAAACTTATCTTAGCATTAAAAATTTTATCATTCAGCTCAATCTGCTCTTTTACCTTACCGTTAAAATCTAATAAATCTGCTTTCATTTTCTATTAGTCTCCTGTTATCACTTTTTTACAGCCTGTTTTATAATTAATATTCCATTTCTAATTCCTGGCACAGAGCCTTTAATAAGAAGCAAATTCTTCTCTTTATCAATTTTAACAATTTCAAGATTCTGAACAGTTTTTCTTTCAGCGCCCATTCTACCAGGCATTTTCTTATTTTTCCAAACTCTTGACGGCACAGCACACATTCCTATAGCGCCTGGTGCCCTATGTCTATCACTTTGTCCTCTTGTCTTGGGTCCACCAGCAAATCCCCATCTCTTTACAACACCTTGAAAACCTTTCCCTTTTGTTATTCCGGTAACATCTACATATCCTCCTTCTTGAAATATATCAACTTTTAATACATCACCAACCTTAAACCCATTGATTTCTTCAAGTCTTATTTCTTTTACAATTTTATGAGGAGATATATTATTTTTCTTAAAAATTCCTATGTCTGGTTTATTAAGTTTATCTTCTTTCACCGCCTTATAAGCAATTCTTAGTGCATTATACCCTTCCTTTTTTTCTTCTTTTATCTGTATTATTGGACAAGGTCCAGCTTTAATAACTGTAACCGGCACAGCATTTCCATCAGCATCAAAAATACGAGTCATTCCTATCTTTTCACCTATTAGTCCAATTCTTTTTCCCATATTACCTAAAACCTTTATTGTTCAATTTCTACATAAACTCCTGCTGGTAATTCTAATTTCATCAATGCATCAATTGTATCTCTTGTTGGCTTTAAAATATCAATCAATCTTTTATGAGTTCTTATTTCAAACTGTTCCCGTGACTTTTTATTTACATGAGGCGAACGGAGAACAGTATATCTATTAATTTTAGTAGGTAAAGGGACAGGTCCTGCTATTTCAGCACCTGTCCGCTTTACTGTATCTACTATCTCTTTTGCAGATTTATCTACAAGTCTATGGTCATAAGCTTTAAGTTTCACTCTTATTCTATTTTTTACCACCTCAGGCATTTTTTAAATTTTAACCTCTTTTTTATTTATTCTATAATTTTTGTGATAACACCTGCGCCTACAGTTCTACCACCTTCCCTTATAGCAAATCTCAAACCTTCTTCCATAGCAATTGGAGCAATAAGTTCAGTAGTTAAATTAACATTATCACCTGGCATAACCATTTCTACACCTTCAGGTAATGTAATTGTGCCCGTAACATCTGTGGTTCTGAAATAAAATTGAGGTCTATAACCTGTAAAGAAGGGAGTATGTCTGCCACCTTCCTCTTTTTTAAGGACATAAACTTCTGCATTAAATTTTGTATGTGGAGTAATAGAACCTGGCTTGGCAACAACCATACCTCTTTCAACTTCATCTTTTTCAATTCCTCTTAAAAGTAAACCCAAATTATCACCAGCTTGACCTTCATCAAGGGTCTTTCTAAACATTTCTACACCTGTAACAACTGTCTTTTTAATCTCTTTTGAAAGTCCTACGAGTTCCACTTCATCACCTGTTTTTATCTTTCCTCTTTCAACTCTACCAGTAACAACTGTTCCTCTACCAGTTATACTGAAAACATCTTCAATAGGCATAAGGAATGGTTTATCAATATCACGTTTTGGAGTAGGGACATATTCATCTATTGCATTTAGAAGTTCCATAATAGGTTTTCCCCACTCACCATCAGGGTTGCCTTCTTCCAAGGCTTTAAGAGCACTACCTTTTATAATAGGGACTTCATCGCCTGGGAACTCGTATTTTTTAAGAACATCTCTTACTTCAAGTTCAACCAATTCAACTAATTCAGGGTCGTCAACTGCATCAATTTTATTTAGGAACACGACCATAGCAGGCACACCCACTTGACGAGCAAGGAGGATATGCTCTCTTGTCTGTGGCATAACACCGTCAGTTGCAGCCACGACAAGAATCGCTCCATCCATTTGGGCAGCACCTGTTATCATATTCTTGATATAGTCCGCATGACCCGGACAATCAATATGTGCATAATGTCTCTTTTCTGTTTCATATTCTATATGAGCTAAAGCAATAGTAATACCTCTCTGCTTCTCTTCTGGTGCCTTATCAATCTGTTCAAAAGGCACAAAATTTGCTAATCCTTTAGTAGATAGTAATTTTGTTATTGCGGCTGTTAATGTTGTTTTACCATGGTCAATATGACCAATAGTACCAATATTAATATGTGGCTTTTTTCTCTCAAATTTTTCTCTTGCCATTTTTTTAATCCTCCTTCAAAAAATTTTTATGCAACATTACCTAAAACTTTTTCTATAATGCCAGCCGGCACTTCCTGATAATGTGCAAAACTCATTGTATAATTAGCTCGTCCTTGAGTAAGAGAACGCAAATCTGTAGCATATCCAAACATCTCAGATAAAGGCAAATTGGCTTTTATAATTCGCATCTCACCTACACCATGTTCAATTCCAACTATTTTGCATCTTCTTGAATTTAAATCAGATATTACATCTCCCATATAAGATTCAGAAACTACAATTTCAACATTCATAATTGGCTCAAGTAATACTGGCGATGCTTTTTTTACTGCATTATGAAATGCAGTTGAAGCTGCTATTTGAAATGCTATATCAGATGAATCAACAGGATGATACGAACCATCATAAACAGTAACTTTTACATCTATAATAGGATAACCACCGAGCGGGCCATTTTTCATACTTTCCATTATCCCTTTCTTAATAGAAGGTATATATTCTTTTGGAATAACACCACCAACTATATTATTTACAAATTCGTATCCTTTTTGTGGGTTCGGCTCAACTTTCAATACAACATGGCCATATTGTCCCCGTCCACCAGTCTGTTTTATGTATTTGCCTTCCGCATTACTTGCCTTTGTTATTGTTTCTCTATATGCGACCTGTGGTCTCCCAACATTAGCTGAAACTTTAAATTCACGCATAAGTCTATCAATAAGGATTTCAAGATGCAACTCACCCATCCCTGAAATAACAGTCTGAGCAGTTTCATCATTATAACTCACTTGGAATGTAGGGTCTTCTTCAGCAAGTTTATGGAGCGCAAGCCCTAATTTCGCCTGATCTTTCTGAGTCTTTGGTTCTATTGCAACAGAAATTACAGGCTCAGGAAATTTCATTGATTCAAGAAGAATTGGATGTTTCCTGTCACATAAAGTATCACCTGTAGTCGTAATTTTCAATCCTACAGCTGCAGCAATATTGCCTGCATATACTTCTTTCACTTCCTGCCTTTTATTTGCATGCATAATAAGCAACCTATTTATTCTTTCCATTTTCTCTTTTGTTGAATTATACACGACAGAGCCTGATTTTAAGATCCCAGAATAGACCCTAATAAATGTAAGTTTACCTACATACGGGTCACTCATAATTTTAAAAGCCAACCCAGCAAAGGGCGCCTCATCATCTGGCTTTCTTGTTATTTCTTGCTCTGAATTTGGATGGATCCCTTTCACAGGCGGTATATCCACAGGGGAAGGTAGATAATCTACAATACAATCTAATAATTTCTGAATACCTTTATTTCTAAAGGCAGAACCACATATTACTGGCACAAGTTGATTATTTATAGTAGCTTTTCTTATTACGCTTTTAATATGACCAATATCAAGAGATTCATCATTTAAATATTTTTCAAGCAGTTCATCATCAAAATGAGCAAGAGTTTCAAGAAGTTCATTTCTTTTTTCTTCCACATTATCTTTCAAATCATCAGGGATAGGCACCTCATAAAACTCTGCACCTAAAGAATCATCATTCCATACATAAGCTTTAAGTTCAACAAGGTCAACAACACCTTTAAATGTTTCTTCTTTTCCTATTGGAAGTTGAAGTAAAACAATTTTATCAGAGAGTCTTTTTTTAATCATATCCACGGTTCTAAAGAAATCTGCACCTATTCTATCCATTTTATTTACAAACGCCAATTTAGGGATACCATATCTATCAGCCTGTCGCCAAACAGTTTCAGATTGAGGTTCTACGCCCTCAACAGCACTAAAAACACCAACAGCACTATCAAGCACTCTTAATGACCTTTCCACCTCTACTGTAAAATCTACATGACCTGGTGTATCAATTATATTAATTCTATGTCCTCGCCAGAAACAGGTAGTAGCAGCAGCAGTAATAGTTATACCTCGTTCACGCTCCTGCTCCATCCAATCCATTTCAGTATTACCTTCATCAACATTACCAATTTTATAAGTTTTACCTGTATAATACAAAATTCGCTCAGTAATTGTGGTTTTTCCAGCATCAATATGAGCCACAATCCCAATATTTCTTGTTTTTTCAATTTCAACTTCTCTTGGCATAATGTTTCACTCCCTACCATCTAAAATGCGCAAATGCTCTATTAGCTTCAGCCATTTTATGAGTATCATCACGTTTTTTAACAGATGCACCTGTTCCATTATATGCATCCAAAAGTTCTTGTGCCAATTTTTCAGCAATTGGCTTCCCTTTTCTCTCTCGGGCAAATCCTATAACCCATCGCATAGCCAAAGAAACTTGCCTTTCAGGTTTAACTTCTACAGGTATCTGATAAGTTGCACCACCAACACGTCTTGATTTAAGTTCAACTTCAGGTTTAACATTATCTAACGCTTTTTGAAACGCTTCAAGCGGCTCTCTCTTTGTTCTTTGAGCAAGTATATCTAATGCCCGATAAACAATTTTTTCAGCAATACTTTTTTTACCATTCCACATTACTTTATTTATAAACTTACTTACAAGCACACTATTATATTTAGTATCAGGCAAAATTTCTCTTCTTTTAATTGCCTGTTTTCTTCTTGGCATAATAAATCCACCTCATTAATCAAGCCTTAGGTTTTTTAGTGCCATATTTTGATCTTGCCTTTTTTCTATCGGCAACACCAAGCGCATCAAGAGCGCCGCGAACAATATGATATCTAACCCCTGGTAGGTCCTTTACACGTCCACCCCTTACAAGAACAACCGAATGTTCCTGCAAACTATGCCCTATCCCAGGTATATATGCAGTAACTTCTATTCCATTAGTCAAACGAACTCTTGCTACTTTCCTTAATGCGGAATTTGGTTTCTTCGGTGTAACAGTCATAACACGCACACAGACTCCTCTCCTTTGCGGACAATTCATCAACGCAGGCGACTTACTTTTAGTTATAACCTTTTCTCTACCTTTCCTTATTAATTGATTTATTGTTACCATCTTTCTCCTTCCAACCAATCAGGTTAAAGTTTGCCTAATATAATATTTTTAAAAGCTGGCGTCAAGCTTTAAATAAAAAATTTTTATTATTTTTTTTCACTGGAAATATCTTGAAACAATGCTTCTTCAGCTTTTTTGACTCGTGGTGATTTGACCTCTACTTTTATGTTCTGATAATCTCTCAAACCTGTGCCCGCTGGTATTAGATGACCAATTATTACATTCTCTTTTAAACCAAGGAGATGATCAACTTTACCTTTAATAGCAGCATCAGTTAGAACTCGTGTGGTTTCCTGAAACGAGGCAGCAGAAATAAAGCTGGTTGTACTTAAAGAAGATTTTGTTATACCTAAAAGTGTAGGTCTACCCATTGCTGGTTTCCCACCTTCTTTTAATACTCTTTCATTTTCTTCACGAAATTCAAACTTATCAACTGTATTCCCAATAATAAATTTTGTATCACCAGCATCTGTAATTTCAACTCGTCTCATCATCTGCCTGATAATAATTTCAATATGTTTATCATTAATATCTACATTCTGCAATCTATATACAGCCTGAATCTCATTCAGCAAGTACTCCTGCAAATCTTGTTCTCCTTTAATTCGTAATATATCAAGTGGATCAATTGGACCATCATCAAGAGGATCACCAGCTTTTACCATATCACCTTCATGCACTGTTAAATGTTTTCCAATTGGAATAAAATATTTTCTTTCCTCGCCTGTTTCATTTTTAACTTTTATGATACGTTTGCCTTTAACAATTCCACCAAACTCTACTGTCCCATCAATTTCACTCACTACAGCACAATCTCTCGGTCTTCTTGCCTCAAACAATTCTTCAACACGTGGAAGTCCACCTGTGATATCTTTTGTTTTAGAAATTTTCTCAGGGATTTTTGCAAGTATATCGCCAACTTCTACTCTATCACCTTCTTTTACTACAAGATTAGCTCTGTAAGGCATAACATAGTTTTCGGACTTTCCATTATCTCTTATCACAGTAATACGCGGCTGAAGTTCAAGCTCTTTTTCTTTACTCTTAATAATGACACGATTAATAACACCTGCATCTTCATCTTTCTCTTCTTTAAGAGTTTGTCCAATAATTATATCTTTGAATTTAACAGTCCCTGAATGTTCTGTAATAATAGGCTCATAAAAAGCATCAAATACAGCAATTAGCTTTCCTTTTGGCACAATCTCTTTTTCTTTAACAAATATCTTTGTGCCTATCTTTAGTTTTCTTACCTTTCTTTCGCTCATTATTACATACTTATCCTGTATCTCTTTTAAAACACCTATATATTCTGCTACAAGTTTTTCTTTCTTTTTTCCTGTGCCTATTTCCATTCCAGGTACAACTTTTTTATTCAACTCTATTGATAGTTTTACATCTTTTTTATTCCATATTTGATATATCTGTCTGAGGATTATTTCTCCTCTTCTACTTATAAGATTCTCACCTTTATTATTTACAATAATTTTCTTTGGAAGTTTCTCAATATAAACAGGATACCCATATTGAATTTTACCTTCTTCAAATTCCGTATATGCTGTTCCACCTATATGAAATGTTCGCAAAGTAAGCTGTGTTCCTGGTTCCCCAATTGATTGAGCGGCAATAATTCCAACAGATTCACCCTTTTCTACCATTCTATTAGACGAAAGGTCTCTACCATAGCATAATCTACATACTCCATGTTTTGATTCACAAGTTAATACAGATCTTATTTTAACACTTTCTATACCTGCAGAAACAATTGCTTCTGCGGCCTCTTCTGTAATTTCTTCATTTGCTTTAACAATTCTCTTCTTTATACTTGGTGCATATATATCGTAAAGAGCTACGCGTCCAATTATTCTTTTTTTAAACATCATAATATCTTCTTCTTCTGTTGAACGAGCCTTTATTTCAATTCCATTAATAGTTCCGCAATCATCTTCAGTAACCACCACATCCTGAGCAACATCTACTAATCTCCGTGTAAGATACCCGGCATTAGCAGTTTTAAGAGCAGTATCGGCAAGTCCTTTTCTTGCACCGTGTGTAGAAATAAAATATTCCAAAACTGTAAGACCTTCTTTAAAGCTTGATATAATTGGTAATTCTATAATCTCACCCGAAGGTTTAGCCATAAGCCCCCTCATACCACCTAACTGTCTTACCTGTTGTTTGCTACCACGTGCCCCTGTCTCTACCATCATATACACAGAATTAAATCCATCTTTATCCTTTTCCAAATTATGAAGCATATCTGCTGCTACTTTCTCATTAGTTGTTACCCATATATCAATTACTTTATTATATCGTTCTGAATTTGTAATATAGCCTTTCCTATAATGTTCTTCTACAACAGCAACTTCTGCTTTTGATTTCTCTATAATCTCTCTTTTATTATTTGGCTCAATTATATCATTCAATCCTATAGAGACTCCGTAAATAGTTGCATAATGAAATCCTATTTCCTTAATTTTGTCTAATACTTTAGCAGTAGTCTCTACACCATATTTTCTATAAAGTCTATCAACTAATAGTGTAAGTTTCTTGCTGGTAAACATTTTATTTTCAAATGGGTGATCAGGTGGTAAAATACTATTAAAAATGATTCTTCCTATAGTGGTTTCATAAAATTTATCATTTATTTCCACTTTAATTTTTGAATTAAGTTCAACAATACCTTTTTCATACGCCATAAAAGCTTCTTCTATTGAAGAATAGATCTTACCTTCTCCTTTTGCACCTGGTTTTTCTTTAGTTAAGAATCCTATTCCCAGGACCATATCTTGAGTTGGGATAACTATTGGGGTGCCATTTGCAGGTAAAAGCAAGTTTCTTGATGAAAGCATAAGCATCCAATTTTCTATTTGAGCCTCAATTGAAAGTGGCACATGGACCGCCATCTGATCGCCATCAAAATCTGCATTAAAAGCTTTACA
>Ga0164318_10002836_pt1 | contig 16235 bp, 12 predicted proteins | sample GuaBasSedimGuay9_FD_113734 | JGI IMG/M metagenome (GOLD analysis project Ga0164318, IMG submission 113734) | Subseafloor sediment microbial communities from Guaymas Basin, Gulf of California, Mexico - Guay9, Core 4571-4, 0-3 cm | ecosystem: Environmental > Aquatic > Marine > Hydrothermal vents...
AGTTCCAGAATCTCCTGGGGAGTTAGAACTGCCGTAGGTTCATCAAAAATAAGAACTTCTGCATTCCTGTAAAGCATTTTCAGTATCTCAGCTCTCTGCTGCATTCCAACTGAAACGTTTTCTACTAAAGCATCAGGATCAACATTAAGCTTATATTTATCCGATAGTTCTTTTATTCTTTTAGAAGCATCTTTAAGATTTAAAAAAAGTCCATGTTTAGGTTCCAGACCTAATATGATATTTTCTGTTATTGTAAAATTGTGCACCAGTTTAAAATGCTGGTGAACCATCCCGATACCAAGATCATTTGCCTGATTCGGATTATGAATACTAACCTCCTGACCATTCACTTTGATCTGTCCTTTATCAGGCTTGTACAAACCAAAAAGAATACTCATAAGGGTGGATTTACCTGCACCATTTTCACCTAGAAGTGCATGAATTTCCCCTTTTTTAAGATTAATTGATATATCATCATTGGCTACAATTCCAGGAAATTCTTTTCTGATATTCAGCATTTCCACTATATAATCCATATATAACCCCGTAGAATCTGATTTTAATTTTTCAAATAGATATAATTAAAGATATATTATTAATTATTTTTCAAAATATAAAAATAAAGAGGGGTAGTTTTACCCCTCTTTATAAATAGAAATACTAATTATTTAATTAGACTTCCCTGTTCAGCAGCTACAACTATAGCACCTGATTTAATCTTGTCAAAAACTTCTGCAACTTTTGATTCTACAGAAGAATCAAGGTTAGGATTCTTAGCAGGAATACTTACACCATTATTGGCAGCATTAAAAATCAATGTTTCTCCACCAGGGAAAGTTCCACCAAGTTCTGCTTTAATCATATCATAAGCAGCAATATCAATTCTTTTCATAGCAGATGTAAGAATTATTGATTTTTTACCATCAAAAATACCATCAGCATACTGGTCTACATCAACACCAACTATCCATACTTCTTCACCTGATTTTGCACGTGATTTAGCTTCGTTTATAGCACCAACACCAACTCCACCAGCTGCTGCAAAAATAACGGAAACGCCCTTATCATACATCTGTGCAGCTAACTGCTGACCAGCAGCTACATCACTGAAAGTACCCTGATAGATGATATTTTCTGCATTTAAAACAATTTTTGTACCTAAATTATCGTTTGCATATGCAACACCCTGCTGGAATCCCCAGTTAAATTTCTGTACAGGTGGAATTTCCATACCACCGATGAATCCCATTTCCCCATCTTTTATCTGAAGAGCAGCTGCAACACCAGCTAAAAATCCTGATTCATTCTCTGCAAAGAAAATTGAAACTGTATTAGCAGCTGTATTAAATACGCTGTAATCTGCATTATGAGGAGCACCATCAATAAGAACAAATTTAGCATCTGTATACTTATCCTGAGCTGCAAAAATTGTTGTTTCAAATTTAAACCCTGGAGTAACCATAAATCTAAATCCGGCATCGTACAGATTTCCGATCTCTTTCACATAATCTGCTTCTGTTGTTCCAACAGGTTTAAGATATTTTGTAGAAATGTCCATATCTTTTTCTGCTTCGAGAATTCCTTCCCATGTACCCTGATTAAACGATTTATCATCGATTGATCCGGAATCGGTAACCATACCTACTTTCAGACTTGCTGAACTACTTGCTTCCTGATCGCCACCAGCAAAAGCAAAATTTGCAATAAACATAATTGCAAGTAAAATAACTATTACTCTTTTCATTTTTTTTCTCCTTAAATTGATTATCGTAACATTAACTTAGTATAATCCACTTGTCAAGAAAGTCAATTGATTTGTTAATTTTTTAACAATTCTATTCAACTGGATCTGTCATTACAAATTCAACACGCCTATTTCTTCCCCATACAGTTTTATCGGTAACAGAAACAACAGGAAACTGCCCTCCAAAAGCTTCAGTACTTATTTTAGATTCTGATAACCCCCTCTGCACCAAAGCATCTTTTACAGCTAATGCTCTTCTCGCTGTCAAAGGAAGCAATATTTTTTCTTCTCTGTCCTCCCTGGGACCATCAAGGTAAATATTCAGGGCATGACCTTCCAGTGTAAGTCCATAGACAGGATACTTCTTATATATTGCAGCTACCCGATCAAGAGAATCATTGTTTCCTTTCAGTTGATCAGATCCGGCAGATGCCAAAGAATGTTTATAGGCACCAAAAATTATATTAGGGACAGAAAGATATTTTTTGCCATCTTTTATAACTAAAAGAATATCCAATGGTATATCTTTTTCAAATACAGACTCATTTCCACCCAGATCAATAACAGTAAGTTTCAATACAAAATCAGGATTATCTATGGAAATTGCTGCTCCTCCATTAGATTCAGCACTATTCCATGTAATATCCCCGGTCGGATCACCGAATCCAGAGTAGGACCTGATAATATCTCCTTCAGCATTTAAGACATCCATTGACCAGTTAGAAATATCAGTATTATCCAATACCTTGAGGGTTACATAGACTTCCCCTTCTACTTCATCATCAGAAGATACAGCAAAAGGATTTGCAGCCACACCTACATGAATTTCAGGAGCTGTTGTATCAAGTACAAATCTATCTGAAAAAGCCTCGACATAGTCTCCTTTTAGATAAGAAGCAGATAATTTTGCACTATAAGAACCTTCTGGTGCTGCAGATATTCTTCCATCAGAATCTACAGTTGAACCATCCCAAATAAGTTCAGGTGGAAGATTATCAAAACCATTAATTTCATTTACAACATTTTTATCAGAATCAAGAATATCCAATGTCCAACTGTCTAAATTATAATCCAGATTAGTATCTACTAGAATAATCATAGAATCACTTGATCCATCATTGTCCGGAGAAAACCCTTTTGCAGTTTTTAAAGCAATAGAAACTGGATCCCGATCTATATTTAAGGAATAAGGATCAATTTCAACACTGTTTCCTGCTAAATCTGTAAAGGTGGCTATTAGAGTATAAGTTCCATTATCTACTCCCGATCCATCCACATCTGTGCCATCCCAAATTATAAGAGAAGTAGTTTCATCAGAACTTGTAGAAACTATCTCATTCCCCTGATTATCCAAAATGGAACCTACCCATTTAACCTTACTATCAGATTTAAAACGGATTTCAACTGTATCTTTAAGGCCGTCTCCATTAGGTGAAAAAACAGGATTAGTAACTGATACAGATATTTCAGGTACACTCAAATCTATAGAAAAAGGTTCCAATGCTGTGGGCCTGTTGCCATTTATATAATTTACAATATTAATGAAGCTATAATTACCCTCTGGCATTGGGTTCCCATTTGAATCTGTTCCATCAAATATTATTTCTTCAGGAACTGCATCTGTGCCTGTAACCTGCCAAAAAACATCCCCATCAGCATTCCTTATCTGCCATTCCCAGGACGCTATGCCCTCTTTTACAGCCTGATCCAGATAAACAGTCATAAAATCATTTTGACCATTCCCATCTGGAGATATAGCCGGATTATCAATTACAAGTTCAATTGTTGTTACAGTCATATCAAGTATAAGACCGTTCAAAACTATAGAATCAGATTCGTTCCCGGCTTCATCAACAGAAGAAAGAGTGTAAGAATAAGTACCCTCAGAAACTGCGGCTCCGTTATTATCCGTACCATCCCATACAACTTCACCAGGAATTGCATTTTTAAAGGAAAATGATTTAATAATATTATCATCATTATCCAAGATTGAGGCTTCCCACAGAGCTTCTTCTGTTGCTTTTGTATGACTTATACTAATTGTATCAAGAAAATCATCATCATTAGGAGAAAAAATCAAACTGGAAGGTTCTACAATTATAGCTTCCGGTTTACGAACATCTACTACAAAAGCATCTACATCAATATCCTTCCTGTTTCCGGAAGAATCCACTACCCATAATTTAACATCGTAACTACCATCTGAAACAGTATTTCCATCCAGGTCTGATCCATCCCAGGAGATCGACCTCTCCAGAGTAAACTCACTGTAGCCTCTGAATATTGATGAAAACCATCCTATATCAGATTTTTCGGTTTCAATAATTTCTTTCATAACAGTTCCAGATGAATCAAGAATCTGCAATCCATACTCGGGCACATATCCTTCATCACTTTTTACATATACTTTTACAGAAAAAGAGAGAACAGCTGTATCCTGAACTCCATTTGAATCGGGAGAAAAATATTGTGTACCTGAAGTTATAGGTGGAACATCAGGCATCTCCTTATTACCACCAGCAAATAATTGACCTGCCGCTAAAAATATTATTAGTAAAGCTAAAAAATATTTTGATGACCCTGATAATTTCATATAATCTCCTTTGGACGCATAGCCGAGCAGCCAACTTGTTGGCGACCAGGCTCACTTTTATCTAACTTATTATTTCATATATTAAATCTATCTTGTTACCTGGTTTATTTCCAATAATTATCGATTTTTTAAAAAGAGCAATGGATTCTTCCAAATTTTTCTTATCATTAACATAAAAATCGGCAAGAACATCCCCTTTTCTTACAGAATCTCCAATTCTTTTTTTGAGCCAGTAACCAACCGCAGGATCTACAACATCTGTCTTTTTTGTCCGTCCTGCTCCCAGAAGAAGTGCAACCATACCCATATTCTCAGTATTCATAGACTGAATATATCCATCTTCCTCTGCTTTTACCTCTATAATACTCTTCGCAGAAGCAAAAAGGCCAGTATTATTAATTACTTCGGAATTACCACCCTGCATCTCTATCATCTGGCCAAATCTCTTTAAAGCGTCTCCATTACTAATTACCTGATTAATTTTCGCCATAGCTTCCTCTTCGGTAGAATAAATCTCTCCAAGAATAAGCATTTTAGAAGCAAGAGCACATGAAACTGTTTTTAAGTCCCCCTCATGCTTCCCGGCTAAAATTTCAATTGCTTCAATTACTTCTAAAGCATTTCCAACAGCATTTCCAAGAGGTTGATTCATATCTGTAACCATAGCTATGGTCTCTTTTCCTGATAAAGTACCAATATCAACCATCATTCTTGCAAGCTCTACAGCACCCTCAACATCTTTCATAAAGGCACCACTTCCCATTTTTACATCCAAAACTATTTTATCACTACCGGATGCAAGTTTTTTACTCATTATACTCCCTGCAATAAGAGAGACATTATCTACTGTGCCAGTGACATCTCTAAGGGCATATAGTTTTTTATCTGCAGGAACAAGATTTCCAGTTTGACCAATAACAGCTACACCACATGTATTAACTATTTCAGCAAATCGTTCCATAGTTTGAGAAATATTAAGGCCCGGAATAGATTCGAGTTTATCAAGAGTTCCACCTGTGTGACCAAGACCCCGTCCGGACATCTTTGCCACTAATCCTCCGGCAGCAGCTACCAGGGGTCCTACAATAAGAGTAGCTGTATCTGCAACTCCACCAGTAGAGTGCTTATCTACTTTAATTCCATTTATTGCAGAAAGGTCTATTGTATCACCGGAATTTATCATAGCCATTGTTAGATCTGTAGTTTCCTGTTTGTTCATACCCTGAAAGCAAATAGCCATTAAGAGTGAAGAAACCTGGTAATCAGGAATATCTTCTGAGACATAATTATCTATAAAAAAATCAATCTCTTCTTTAGATAGAATACCACCTCTTTTTTTCTTAATAATAAGATCTATTATTCTCATTTTATATTCTCCTTAATATTCGGTTTCAAATTATGTTAAAATAATACCACGATGATGATTAAAAGACTATAGAAAAGCTGTCAAGATTAATTTTCATTTTTTTTGATTTGCATTTTATCTGCTGATGAAGTACTCTGTACTTCGGGTAAATAAGTGAAAGGATCTATTCTTCTGCCTTTGGTGCAGATACTTTTAATAATTATAATTAGTACTCTACTTTGTTTGGGAATATATCTGTTTATGTTCAACAACAGTTATGGTCCTGAACCTTCCCTTGACTTTGGAAATTTTATCAGCTATTTACCTTCAATATTACTCGATATTTTTCCAATAACTGTATTAATGAGTGTTATTCTTTCGCTAATCAATACCCTAAAAACACCAGCTAACAGAGGATTTGCAGCATTATTTACATTAATTACAGCAAGTATTATCTATTTTGGAGGTTATACAGGACTGTACATTCTAAATGATAATTCAACTCCCAGTCCTATTAAAAAAGCAAGTCACCTGTATATAGAAAAAATAAATCCCCTGGCTAATTCAAAATTATTTATAAATTCAAAATCTACAGCAATAGAAATAAAAACTAATTTAAATAGTTCTTCTTTTAATATTATAACAGATTTTAACCAAAATATTGATATTCAACCTGAAAATCCATTTTTTACTGAAATATTTAACCCACCTAAAATATTTCAAAATTTACTAAATGATCTAAAGATTTTTAATAGGACAATAAAAGATATTTACGAAAAATCTCAATTTTTGTTTATGACAACCGTACTAAGCCATATTGCATTTGCAATTGGTTGCTGGACAATAATTAAACTATCCAGATGGCCTTTTTTAAATGGTCTTTTATCTATAGCAGTTATCAGGTTTTTTCCAGCTTACTACAGACTTAGTTATAGCGATTTAACTCAAAAAGCCGTTGGATTTCTACAGACAAGCAATGCAGCAGAGTTAGCCCCTGTGGCAATACTTATTGTAACTGCTCTGCTACTTTTTCTATGGGATATTTTGTTTTTAAAAAATAAAAATATGGTAAATAAAAATGGATAAGCTACCCCAAAAAACTTTTATTATTATAATCAGTTTTTATTTTGCAGCTTTTATCTATTTTTTTATATTCTCTATTTTTAATTTTTCAAGTGTAAATATAGTAGGGGAAACTATATCTAATCCGAAATTACACAGTCTGAATATGGATTTATCCATACAAAGGGAAAAACCTGAATCTGAAATTCAGATTCTATCTAATTTTAAAATTAGTTGGATTTTATCCAATTCAGTCAGACTTTTTATACAATACCTGCTTCCTATTCAGAGCACTGCATTGATACTTGCTTTCTCTTTAATATTCCCCTGGAAACTTGGTCCCCAGGGGCTTCTTTCTCCATTTACAGACGTAATAGGAAAAAGTATTTTTCTTTTCCTTATACTAACTCTTATTTTTTCAGGTTTAACAGAGGGAGTCCTTCCTGGAACTCTAAAAAAACAATCTGAACAACTTTATTTAACTGAAATAGCAATAGATTACTTTGAAAAAGCTAACAACATCTTATCCTCAGAAAATGAAGATAAAAATTATAGTATTATAATTGAAATGCTAAATGCCTATTTGCGTATTGATCCAAAAAATCCTGTTGTAAAAGATACCCTGGACTGGGCTGTAAGTATTGGTGAGATAAATAATATTGATACTTCTAATTCTGAAAAAAATGCAAGTCCACCAAATGAATTAAACAATAAAAAAGCCGCTGATTTAATTATAAAAGCATCTGATTATTTTAAAAAGGAAGAATATTTTTCTGCACTCTACTATGCAAATTTAGCTTTTAATCTTGATAAATCAAGACCTGAAGCTCAAAGAATTGCTGCTGAGTCCAGAGAAGCTATACGATCTCAGGAACCCGATAATTCAGAAATTGAGGCAAAGAGATATTATGCACAAAAAAGATTAGGATTTGAGACCCTGAATGAAGGGAACTCAATTGATGCGTATTATATTTTTAAAGATCTTTCAAAAGATTCTACTAAGGATAAAGATGTACAGGAATTTCTTAACCGATCTTTGGAGGAGATATCTGATAAATCATTTTTTATTGATGAAGCAGAGAAATATCTAACTGTACCTGGAATAGATAATATTGTATTTCTTAACAATCCACAAACACTGATATATATTAATAAAATGATTCTTCTGGATGAAAGTAAAGCTTTTTTCTTTGATATCGAAGTTGTAAAATTTGATAAGTTCAATAAAATTGAAAAACATTTCACAGCTCCATATGGAAAGTATAATGCCGAATCCAAATCAATTATAATGTATGCCATTGATAGAAATTATAGCAATAAAAGTTATAAACCAGTTTATATTACAGGGACAGAAAGCGAACCCTATAACATAATTCAAAAACTTTCTCCTAATCTAATAGATCTGAACTATCTTGGACAGTCGCTTCATTCAATTAATTTTATGAATATTATTGAACTATATAATTACGGATCAATTTTAAATAATTCTGGATATATAAAAGAACCTGTGCAAATACTACTGCTGGAAAGAATTGCCAGTCCATTTACATTTTTAATTGTTTCTTTTTTATCTATCAGTCTGGGATGGTTACTTAAAATACGCAAGTATACATTCCCACTATTTGCACTATTATTCATACCAGTAATTACTTATCTTATATATAATATTCTTTCAATTTATGAATTTGGTATAGATTTAATTCTTGGTTATTCTCTTTTAAAAATAGGATTCTACCCGGCGCTGATTATATTATTAGTTACCCAGGCATTTTTTCTATTTTTATCTATGGTCTCTATAGCAAGTCAAAAGGACTGAAAACTAAACCCTCTCTATTTTTGCACCTAAAGATTTTAGTTTTTCAGCAAGTAGTTCATATCCCCGTTCAATTTGATAGACATTCTGAATTTCACTCTTACCTTCTGCACACAAAGCAGCAATAACCATAGCCATACCAGCTCTAACATCCGGAGAAACTAACTGTGCTCCTCTTAACCGTGCCGGGCCGCTAACAACAGCCCGGTGAGGGTCACAAAGAATTATCCTTGCACCCATACCAATCAATTTATCCACAAAAAACATTCTGGATTCAAATAATTTCTCATGTATAAGGACAGTACCTTCTACCTGAGTAGCAACAACAGTCATAATACTTGTTAAATCTGCTGGAAATCCCGGCCATGGGGCATCATCAATTTTAGGAATCATCCCACCCAGTTCAGGGCTCACTCTCATGTCCTGTCCTGAAGGGATTCTAATAGTGGAGCCTTCTGTTTCCCAATGTATGCCCAATTTATGAAAAGCAATTTTTGTCATTTGCAGATGTTCAGGACCTGCCTTCTCAATTTCAAGCTCACCTCTTGTTACTGCTGCTAATCCTATATAAGAGCCTACTTCCATAAAATCAGAACCTATCTCGAACTCGGTTCCTCCCAGTTTTTTAACCCCATCTATATGGAGTATATTAGAACCGATTCCAGTTATTTTTGCTCCCATAGAATTAAGCATATTACAAAGGTCCTGAACATGGGGCTCACTTGCAGCATTCATGAGAGTAGTTTTACCAGATGCCATGGATGCAGCCATTATTGCATTTTCTGTTGCAGTTACCGAAGCCTCATCCAGAAATATATCAGTACCTACAAGTTTATTTGAATTTAGCTTGAATAATCCATCTATCTCTATTTGTACGCCTAATGCGGAAAAAGCAAGAAAATGGGTATCAAGTCGACGCCGGCCAATAACATCGCCCCCTGGTGGAGGAAGTATAACTTTCCCGGTTCTTGCCAATAGAGGTCCGGCAAATAGAATTGAAGCACGTATATTACTTGCATGTTCTGCAAGTATTTCTGAGGATTTTATATTATTGGTTTTAACACTGTATTCCCCATGACTCTTTCGTTTTACCTGTACTCCAAGAGATTTTAGAACCTCAAACATTACATGTACGTCTTCAATTTCCGGAATATTTTTTAAGATAACTTCACTATCAGTAAGAAGAGTAGCAGCTATACATGGAAGAGCTGCATTCTTATTGCCACTTGCTTTTATTTTGCCCTTTAAAGGAAAACTACCTTCAATTATATATTTGTTCATTAAGGTACTTTAACTTAAGAAGCCTGAGTTTACAACCGGTTGCTGAGTGATTTTATTCCAGATAAAATGAAAACTGCTGCTTTTGAAAGGGATTGGGGTTCATAAGTATTCTTACTGTTCGTATAAAACTGTAACCATCAGTACATACAAATCTAACATTTAAATTGCATATATTGAGAGTATTATTCCCTGGGGTATAAGGATTTTCTAATATTGAAGGAAATATTATAGATTGTATTTTACTGCAATCTTCAAAATTATCACTCTCAGAATTACTTCCCGGAACAGGACGAAAAATTCGACTTAGCCAATCAGAATATTTTTTACTGGAATTTCTATACTTTAGCAGATCACCAGAATTCAAACTATATATGAAAAATTCTTCTTTTTGATCAAAGGCTAAATAAAGCCCTGACTGTTCCAGAAAAGCATTGAGATTTCGAACAATATTTGTACTAAGATATTCTCTGTATTCCTTACCATTCCACCTGTACCAGGTTAGATATGTTTCATAACCCGTACCTTCTTCAAGACCATCTTCCCATTCAACAATATCAAGGACATTATTTCCATCAATATCAGATGTTATACTATGAGATGAAATATTTTCTGTCATAGAAAACAAAGAAAATTTGTTATAAGTGGAGAATATTATCCATTCACTATTCAGCCCCTTAAGTGCCTGAAATGAAATATTAATTCCGAGTGGAATAATATCGCCTTTTTTTAACTGGAAAACTGAAAAATCACTAAGAACATCACTTGAGCCAATGGGTATTCGATACATAGAAATCATACTTCCCTTAAGTTGAAGATAAACAGCCAGAAAAAAGTCCACTTCCCGGGAATTATCTTTTAATAGATTAGAAACATCAGATAAATTACTAAACCCTGCATCAAGGCCTTCTCTATTCTTAACAACCAGAAAAAATGCATCCCTGTAACCATTCTGATCAAGGTCACTAAATATAATTCTAATACGACCATTATCGTTTGTAACCGGAAGAAAGGATCCAGGTATTGTATTAAGTAAAATTCGCTCTATTTCGCTATCTGTAAGTTGTGGGAAATTTGCAGGTGATAAATTATCTACTTCCTGTTCAGAATTTTGCAATTCTAATGTTTCACCAGGTGAGACTGCTTCTTCGATGGTAGAAGGTAGTACAGGTAAAACCTTCTCAGTATTCTGTAGAGGTATAGATCTACAGGAAATTATTAAGGTAACAATTAGTAATAGAAGCATTAAGGATAGTGTATTTATAGTATTTCTACCTCTCACTTTGATCCTCCATTTTGATAAATAATATACCTTTAAAAAATAAAAAAATAAACCATAATGATTACCAATTTAGGAATATAGCAAAAATACATATACTAAATGAATCAAATAGTTGCATTATGCTATAAAAATCTATATATTATAATTATATACTTTAATAAAGGATAATCAAAAATGGCTACAGCAGTGCGTATATCGGAATCTCTTGTTCAAAATGCACGAAAGTACAGTAAAATTGATCATAGGTCTTTAACAGGACAAATCGAGCATTGGGCAAGTATTGGAAAATGTGCAGAGGAAAATCCTGATTTAACTTATGATCTTATTAAAGAAATCTTTATTGGAATTGAAGAATTAAATTCAGGTGAAAAAACTGAATATAAATTTGGATAAATGAAAATTTATCAATCCCGATCTTTTACAAATAAGATAAAAAAACTTACCAAAAATCAAAAAGCTGAACTTGATTCATCAATTAAAAAAATAATGCTAAATCCCCTCATTGGTACTGAAAAAAAAGGCGATTTAAAAGATATATTTATTTATAAGTTTAAAATAAATTCAGCATTATATTTATTATCTTACCGTATATCTAAAAATGAAATAGAATTAATTATGCTGGGTTCTCATGCAAATTATTACAGAGAATTAAAATCATATCTTAATAATAGATGAAAAGGTAAATAGTTAAATGAAAACTAAATCACTTGAGCTTCAATTTGAAAACAAAACTATCTTTTCCAGCAATGGTAAATGGTTGTATCCATTATTTGATCTTGAAATATTTCTTCAGGATAATGACTATAATATTTCAGAATTAACACTATTTGATAAAATAATTGGCAAAGCATCAGCATTGATGATAATTCGTCTGGGAATAAAAAAAATTAAAGGCGGTATTGTAAGCAAACCTGCTGAAAAAGCTTTTAAAGATTGGAATATAGAATACCAGATTGAAACACATGTAGATTATATAGATTGTAAAACCGAAAAATTACTATTAAATATATCTGATCCTGAAGAAGTTTATAAAATCATTAAAAAAAGAGCCGGAGTGTAATCTCCGGCTGTTTTTAATTTAAAGTAAAATAGAATTAAAATCTACCCACAACAAATTTCTCTTGCCACAGATTCTGCTGCAACTATAGCAGGATACATTGTTGGAGCAGCAGTTAATAGCGGATGTGTACCAAACTGAACTGTTACAAGATCAACAGCTGTCATTCCCTGTTGTATAGCCAAACCAAGAATATTAATCAACTCACCTGCCGATTTTCCTGTAGCTACCTGTGCTCCCAATAGAACCCCTTCACTCTTTGAAAAAACAAGTTTAACAGTTTGTGCTGACTTATCCGGAATAGTACCAGGGTGTCTGTCTGTTGCAGTAAACTTTCCAATTTTTATCTCAAAACCTTCATTTCTTGCAGTTTTTTCTGTAATTCCAGCAGCACCAATTGCCAATCCATCAATGGCTGAAGAAAATATTGAGATATTCCCTTTATTCTGTTTAATAAGCCTAATACCAAAAAGATTCATTCCTGCAACACGGGCATCAAAGGTGGCAGTAGATGCAAGCATTAGTTTTGTAGCTTTTCTGGTAAAAAAATCTTTATGCTCAGCACAGTCACCTGCTGCAAATACATCAGTTGTCGATGTCCGCTGGTATTCATCAGTCCAAATTGCATTGTATCTGCCCATAAAAATTCCAGCCTGAACAGCAAGTTCAGTATTAGGTCTATACCCAATAGAAAGAATAACTGCATCCGCCTTCAAAATATCCCCATTATCCAGTTCAACAGATGTTACATGACCATTTTTACCAACAATCCTAACAACTTTACTGCCAGTACTTATTTTTAAACCTTTTGAAACTAACTGAGTACTAACAATCTCTGAAATATCTTCATCAAAAGCCAATGGCAAAACACTGTTCATGGCTTCTACAAGGGTTACATTCTTTCCCTCCTGGCGAAGTTCATCACTCATCTCTACACCAATAAATCCTGCTCCAATAACAACAATATTGGCTGCTTTAGAAATTGGTTCCATAATTTTTTTAAGATAATCATAATCTTTTGGTATAATATAAACACCTTCATTTTCAATACCTTCCACAGAAGGAACAAAAGGAGTTGAACCAGTTGCAAAAACAAGCTTGTCATATTTTATTTCATTTTTTTCTGTTAGTATTTTTTTATCTTCTACATCAACTTTCTTTACTTCCTCTATAAGAAACTCAACACCAAGTTTTTTTAAAGGATCTATTCCCATCTTATTATCATCAATTGAGTTTAAAGTTGAGAAAATGTACGGAATGCCACAGGGAACCAAAGATATCTCTTCTTTTCTAATTATAAGTACACTTTTACCAGGATGTGATAATTTTGCAGTCTTCCCAGCAATAAGACCTGCTGCAGATCCACCAATAATAACAACATCATATTTCATAAACACCTCCAATTGAACTATAAAAACTAAATACAGCATGTATGAACACTGTAATTTCCTCTATAGATAGAATATACTACTTTAATTTAATTAAAGTAAGTGTTTATTGAGTATTTTTTCACAATATTTTAATTTTTATTACATATAATTACATATATATATCTTTTAAACTATACCTCTGGTATATCCTCCATCTTTTTATCCTCATCTATTTTAAATTTATCAACCTCACTCTCCAGAGAGATTGATGCGGAATCCAGGGTATTTGTTAACTTAGTTAATTCATTTAATGCCAGTGAAATTTCCTCTGTACCAGATGATATCTCATCCATTGATCCAAGGGCTTCTGAAGAAACTCTGGTAATTAATTGCATTGATTTTACAATAGATAGAGTTCCGGTGGACATCTTTGAAGATCCATCCTTAACCTCTACTGTTATATTATTTAATAACTGCATTGCCTCAAGAATCTGCTCCCCACCTTTTGAGAGTTCAAGAGTAGAGGTATCAATCTCCGCAAGAGCATGAGACACCTGAATTGCCTCTTTTAAAATCTCATCAAATGCAGATCCTGTAGCCTTACTTGAACTTGCAGCAGCTACAATTTTACTAACAATCTCGTTTAACTCATTACCAATGCCCCTTGCATTTTCTGCAGAAGTTTCAGCAAGTTTCCTTATTTCATCTGCAACAACAGCAAACCCTTTACCCGCATCTCCTGCATGTGCAGCTTCGATAGCAGCATTCATAGATAGAAGATTTGTTTGGGATGCAATTCCATTTATAACATCAACCATTTCTGAGATAACACTTATGCTGCTATTAACATCGTTAACAATTTTAGTGGTATCAGCGAGTTTCTCCCCACCGACTTTAGTTATAGTTACAAGATTATCTGTAGCTTCTTTCTTATTTCTTGTAATTCCTGCAACATTTACTAAAGAAGCAACCATTTCATTAATAGCCGCAGTAGATTCCTCTACTGCACTTGACTGATCCTCTATCTGATTACCGAGGTTACTAATAACTTCCTCAATCTGATTTACCGATTCAGAAGTTGAATATATACTTTCATCCAGAGTTGTAAATTGATTTTTTACCCCTGTAACATTTGCTGAAATTTCTACTACTGCAGCTGCTGTTTGTTCTGCTGTTGCAGAGAGAGACTCCTTTACATCCACAGTCTTAGTGGTAGCATTTTTAATATTTCCTACAATAGATTTCATATTATGCAGAAAACCATTAAAGCTTTCCGCAAGTTCACCTATCAAATCTATGGATACCACGTCCAGATCTCTAGTTAAATCACCATTCCCCCTGGAAAGATCCACCAGCATATTTTTAATCTTTGAAAGAGGTTGAACTACTACCCAAGTTACAATAAAATATATAATAAGTGACATTATGACAAAACCTACACAAAATATTATTAAAAAAGTACTCATCATAGACTGAAATGGAGCAAGATAGGGATCAACATTGGATAAACTGCCATAAATATTCTCACCCGAATATTTATACGTAATAAGGTGTTCACCATCGTCATCTTTAAAAATAAAGTTTCCATTACCTTCTTGACTGTTTAGTAACTGTTCCCCCCATACAAACTCTTTTACATTCTTACCAATATATGCATCAATTGGATAATTTTTAATTATTCCGTCTCTGGAAATAATAAAAGGATACCCCCCAAAATTATCCACCTTGAATTTTTTTATGGCAATCTGAAGGTCATAATTTCTTTGTGCAACCCCTATTTCCTCTGGTGTTACACCTATTTGGATTATACCCGGTCGCTTTATACCGGCTACACCAACATATTGAAAGAGTACATTATCTGCACCCCGGGGCTGAGGTTCCTGTGCCAACTCATAGTAGGGATCTGTTAAGGCAGTAAGGAAGGGAATTGTCTGATCGGAAGTATGAAAATCAAAACCATAAAAATCAGGGACATTGCCCCATCTAATGACGCCATCTGCATCTGTAACATGTATCTCATCAATTCCAATATCCTCTGCAAGCTTTTGAAAATTTTCTGCACTTCTGTCAAATTTGTCGTTTTCTACAACAGCCCTCACAGAACGTGTAATTCTTAAATAATTACCATTCATACTGGACTTTAGAAGTTCGAATGAAATTTCATATTCTGCTGCATTCTGCATAAATACAGATAGAGCAACATCCGTTTTTTCTTCCATTGCATCCATTAAAATATTTTTAAAGGAAATTTTTGAAATAAAGAAAATAGTTGAAAAAGCTAGTGCGAATATAATTATCATTGGAAAAGTAAATTTTGTTTTTAAGCCAAGTTTCATATAAACCCCTTATTTTTAATTTACAGACTAGCCAAATTACTACTAAAACTCTAATTTGTCTATAACATATATGTACCATACATTGTAATAATTCTACTTGCAAGACTGGCAAATCAGTATTATTCTATATTTATCAATACAATAAATAAAATCAAGGGAATAAAATGAAAAACAAACTAATTGCTACTATTTTTATAATATTTATAGCCACCGGGACATTATTTGCAACAGAAAGCTCAACTGTTTTTGGTGCAGCAGGCGCTTATTATTTTGATGATAACAAAGGTTACAATTTAAATAATGGCGACTTTGCACCTGTTACATACACAAAAATACCAGCACCACCAGATGATAC
>Ga0164318_10002837_pt1 | contig 16232 bp, 10 predicted proteins | sample GuaBasSedimGuay9_FD_113734 | JGI IMG/M metagenome (GOLD analysis project Ga0164318, IMG submission 113734) | Subseafloor sediment microbial communities from Guaymas Basin, Gulf of California, Mexico - Guay9, Core 4571-4, 0-3 cm | ecosystem: Environmental > Aquatic > Marine > Hydrothermal vents...
ACGAAATGACAAACCGATACCTGTTGTAAATCCGGCATGCAGACCCAATTCATTTGAATTATTAATAATTTCATTATTTTCAGCTTCTTGTGCAAATACAAAGATAGCAAACATCAATGCGGCAAGTGTTAATGAGATTTTTTTTAGTAACATCGTTTTATATTTTAAGATTAGAAATCAAGATTTAATGAAAAATAAAATATACGCGGTAAAATAATATTGTTATCAATTCCCCAAGCCCAATCCAGTCGTACAAAATAACCGAATACTTTACTTCGTACCCCGAATCCGTATCCAAAAACAACCGGGCTTCGATTTTTATCAATAATTACGGTAACAGGACCGTTTTTTACCGTTTCGGTATTATAAGCATTCGACGGGTCTTTTGGTGTTAATCCCGACCAAGCCGACCCGGCATCCGCAAACCCTACAATTTGAAAATTATTCAATAAGGATGAATTTAAAGGACGATTGGCAAAATACTTAATTATAGGAAATCGGATTTCATTATTCATTACAAAAAAATTGGTTCCGTTACGAGCATTCTGAACAAAACCGCGCATATTTGTCGCAACAGCCTGATAAACATAGTTTTCTTTTTGATTAATATCAACCGAATAATCAAATTGCATTTTATTTTGATTCAAAACATACCAATTATCAACACCGCCGAGATAATAAAGTAATTTACTTTTTCCGAAAGATGAGCCCGCGGCAAAACGTGCTGCAAAAATCAAATCACGATGAATCCGTTTATACCATCTGAAATCACCGCCTACGGTCAGCAAATTTGTATATTCCTGATCAACTTCCTGATAATATTCGGTAAATAATTTAAACCGTGTTCCGTCATATAAATTCAATCCCAAATTACGTGTGTCATCATAAACGTATTCCAATTTTATTCCGGAAAAAAACTGATGAACAGCAGGTTCAGCCAAAGTTGCCATATCCGTTGACAAATAGATTCCTTTATCATAGCGCAAACTGAATGTTGCTTTTACGGATGCAACTTGATTAAACGGATATTTTAAAAGATACATTAATTCATCAGAGATAATTTTTGCATAAAAAGAATAAGTACTGTCATTTCCGTATTGCCCGGTATAAGTTTGTCTGTGAAAAATATATTGTTTATCGACTCGAGATTTTAAATTTTCCAAGCTTAATAAATATTCAAAACTTTGAAGATTCATACCCAATCGAAAACCTCCGGATATTCGGTAATCTTCAAATAAATCATAAAGCCCGACTTTTGTAAAAACATTCATTCCGGGACTAAAATAGTATGCACCGCCGGTAAACGTTTGATAAGAATTATTTAAAAATCCGAAATCTACTTGCTGAACCAAATGATTAGTATAAAAATTTGTCAAATAATTAAAAGTCGGCAAAAAATGAACGGAATCTTTTTCTTCACTCAATGTATCAAGAATCGGATGAATTTGATAATATCTTATATTTCGCTCTGTTTCAAAAATATAATTATTTACATCAACCGGAATACTGTCCGGATGCAATAAATTTTTAGGCGGATTTTTTTTAATGCTGTCGATTCTTTTTGCCTGAATCAGTTCATTCTCAGCAGCAATTTTCCTAATACTGTCAGTATATTTCATTTTTGACGTAAACAGATTTCTGAAAATCGTTTTTTTATAATTCCTAATTTTCGAAATATTCAAATCTTCCAGGAATATCGAATATCTTTTATCATTAAAAATGATTTCGGATACGGTATTTTCATTTTTGTTAATATCATAGCTGTTAATATTTCTTGAATAATTACTTATTAAATAATCATCCGTATAATAACGATAATGAATCGTCGTATCAATATAACTTATTGCACTGTCATATCTGATTACTTGCCTGTTGATAATACCGGTTTTATCGGTCAGGCTCATATATTTATTTTTTGAAATTTCAAGCGGTAAATCTTCATCAATATACGGGGTTTTAGTAAGTTGCGAAATTTTACCGGTTTTAAAATCATAGACAAATAAATCTTTCTGTGATTTTTTCAATCCTGTTTGATTGCGATTTGATGCAAAAATAATTTTCGAGGAATTTTCAATAAAAGAGGGATTATAATCATCTGCTGAATCATCAGTAATTCTGTCAAAATTTCCGGCTGCTACATTATAAATAAAAATATCTGTTTGCCCGTCAATTACAGCCGAAACAGCCAGTAAAAAACCGTCATCGGAATAGGATGCCGACAATACTTTATCAAAAAACAGAATATTTCTTCTTTGCAGTTTACCGTCATCCGGTCGATATAAAAACATTCTTAAATAGCCTTGTTCTTCAGTGAAAAAAGTTAATATTTTTCCTGTAGGATGCCAAGCCAATACAGGAAACGAATAATCCGGAATCTGATCCAATGCATGTCCTTTTTTTCTGACAACTTTTACTTTTTTTGTTTGTTTATCAAAAATACAAACACGATATTTCCCGGATTCATTGCTTACATAAGCAATATAACGATTATCGGGACTTATTTTTGCTTTTTGAAACAATCTTGATTTTTTGGATTTTAAAATCTCAAACTTGTGATCCGGTAAATTCTCAGTACTTAATTGTTTTCCGAATCGTTCATTATAAAAATCTTTCCAAAGCGGAGATAATTCTTTCACGGAAAGTCCGAGAACATATTTAAATCCGTTATCGGTACTTTTATTAATCCGAGTCATATAAATGATGTTAGGAATAACATCTTTTCCGTATGTTTCACCTATAAAATACCAAAATGAGTGACCGGCGTATTTAGCATCTTCACCGATTAAATGATTGATTTTTTTATATTTTTTACTTTTAAAGCCGTCTTTAATTCGATTTTCAATTTTCACATTCCATTTTTCGCTTAAATAGCTTATTAATCCTTTCTCATACCATTCCGGTAATTCAATTAAAGCAGAATTTGTAAATCGTTTTCCGTAACTGCCGCCGTAAAGCATATCATTTATTAATACTTGCGTTATACCGGATACAATTTGTTTTTCAAGATTTTCATAAGATCCGTCATAATACACAAATACCTTATTGTCAACTATTTGAGTAGAACCCCCGATATTTGAGTTTTCATTTCCGGTATCATAACCAACATTACTTTCTCTGAATGAAGACAGGTTTTTATAACACAAAAAAATCAAACGTTTCTGAATACCGTATCCGAAAAAATTTTCGGTTTCGGTAATTTTTTTTTCTGCAATACGAGCTACTTTTCTGCTTAAACTGTCTCCGTTTTTATAGAAATAAACGTCAAATCTGTCAAACCTGTGATAGCGCCAATATCTGTTTCGATATTGCACACGATTCTTTCCGAATGTCATTTGATGTCCGTTATAAAACTGAGCATAAAGTCCTTCAGACAGGAAAAATAAAATAAAAAAAAGTAAAACTTGTCGATATTTTTTGCCTTCTTTCAAATTGAAATTATTTACTTAGCATCTCAAAACACAAATTTAAAAAATAATGTGAATTGAAATTGAATAATTGAAATTAATTCATTATTATAAAAATCTAAACGTCTGAATTTATCTTATTATTTTGATTAAAGAAATAACAAAACTATCAATTCAAAATGCAGATATCGGTTTCAACTTAAAAAAAGGAACTAAAGAACTGCTGCAAAATATTAATATTTCTGCCGAAAAAGGAGAATTAATTGCTCTTATCGGTATAAACGGTTCCGGGAAAAGTACATTATTACGAACCATAATAGGATTACAAGAGTTATTATCAGGCGAAATTAAGATTGACGGTAAAAATAATTCGGAATATACTAAAATAGAATCTGCAAAAAAAATCGCTTTTGTTTCTTCCGAAATAATTCAAACAAAGTATCTGAAGGTAAAAGATATAGTTGCTCTGGGAAGGTATCCTCATCAAACATTTTCAAATCAAAATTCCGAAAAAGACAAAAAAATAATTGAATCGGCTTTGGAAACTGTAGGAATGAGTGATTTTAAAGAACGGCTGATTACGGAAATCAGTGACGGAGAACGTCAGAAAATAATGACAGCCAGAGCACTGGCACAAGAAACTGATATTATTTTACTTGACGAACCTGCTGCTTTTCTTGATTTGGAAAATAAATTTTCTCTTTATAAAATACTGTCTCAAACAGCTCAAAATTTAAATAAAACCATTATTTTTTCAACTCATGATTTAAACATTGCCTTAAAATATTGTGATAAAGTTTGGTTAATTAAAGACAAAAATATTTATGAAGGCAGTCCGGAAGATTTATTTTTAAAAGGGATGTTACAAAACATTTTCTCGGATAAACATGTATTTTTTAATTCCGATACTTTTGAATATTCCGTAAAGTTTAATCGAAAATTTCCGATTAATGTCATTAACAGTTCACAATCCTTCAAATTAGAGAAGGTCATTATCAATGCATTACAAAGAAAAGGGTTTTATGAATCTGATTCGGAAAAATCAAAATCACTTGAAATCATTAACAATAATAAATTTATAATAAAAAATTATGAAAATCGTTTTGAATATACCGGCATTTACGAATTAATAAAGAAACTGACTGAAATAGATTAATAATTATACTTTTGTTATCTAATATTAATTTAAAATTTAAAGAAATGAAAAAACGAATTACAATTACTGTTTTGGCACTATTTATTGTTGCCTCAAGTGCTTTTGCACAAGATTACAAATCTACCGTAAGTGCCGATGCGGGAATAAGTTTAATCGGAGTATTAATGCGTGCAGTTGTAAATGTTGATACAATTGACGGATATTCAGCTACACCGGCAATGCAATTGAGCTATGATTATATGGTTACTGATTTTCTAAGTGCCGGAGCAGCTGCTTCTTTCCAACAATTTAAATTTTCTGATACTGAAGGTTCTTTCGCAATAAAAAGAATGAATTTCGCAATAAGAGCTTTATTTCATTACGGAAAATCAGATAAATTAGATATGTATTCAGGAATCAGATTAGGAATGACTAATTGGGGGTATAAAATAGATATTCCGACAAATGACCCAACTCTCACGGCTCTTCAAGACAGTAAATTCTCAGGTTTGGGATTTGCACCTCAGTTAATTGCTTTCGGCGTCAGAGGCTATTTTACTGATAATATCGGTGCTAATATAGAATTTGCCGTAGGTGCACCTTATTATATGATGGGCGGTGTAAATTACAGATTCTAATAATTTAGTTCTATAATATTTCAGAAAACGAGTCATTTACGGCTCGTTTTTTATTTTAAGGCATAAGCAATTACAATACCCAAATAATTACCTACGGCATAGCCGATAATACCAACCGTTAAGCCGGAAAGAATAATTTCTTTATTTTTTAACTTTGCCGCAACAACCGGAACAAAGGGCGGAGAAAAAATTAATGACGTCATCGTAATAATTGCCGTATCGACATCAATTCTGAAAATTGCGGAAAAAATAAAATTTAATATGGTTATTCCGAAAACAACATAAAGAACATACAAAAAGATTTCCGTTGAAATATTTGTAATGGTTGTTAAATCACCCATGGTTGCCACAACCAAACTAAATATTAATATCAGATACATTCCGAGATGAAAAGTCTTCGGTATATTATGAACAGCCGGAATTAATGACAGACCAATGCCTAAAGTCGTAATTGTCAGAATAGCCGTAACAGCAGAATAGTCTTTCGGCACAATCATACTTAAACCGCCGCCCACAGCTAATATTAATATTGAAAGACCGAACGATTTCAGCAAAGGCAAACGGTTTTCTTTATTTAATATCCCGACATAAGATTCCAATTCTTCCGCTTTTTCAACTTCTTTCTTAACATTCATTTTCGAATTTGATTTAAATGCCGGTAAAAACATCAAACCGAAACGTTGAAAAATCGTCATTGCCATTAACAAAAACACGGTACAAACAAGCATATCGTAGGTATGAGTTACAATAAACATATCAGGAGTCACATCCAAAGCTGTTTTAACAGCTGCCATATTCGGTGTTCCGCCGGTATAAACTCCGGTCAGCAAACCGGCAACTTTCCATCCATCCGGAATGTCTTTTACAAATATAAAATATCCAGAAACAACAACAATAACCACTGCAATTGCCACTAATAAACCGGACAACATCGTTTTCCCCGCAACATGAAGCCATTCTTTAATATTTGCTGAAAACAATAATAACGGAAGAGCCAATAAAACACTGATTTCCGAGAAATTTTTCTGAATTTCCTGAACATTATCGGGCATTAGTCCGCTGTTACCAATTACCAAACCGAAAAAATAAGCAATCAGCACCGAACCGATTTTATTCATTGCGCTGAATTTATGCGTAAGGAAAAGTATAACGGCAGGAAAAAACAAGTAAAAAAGTATCAAAATTACCATAACAATTATTTTTTAAGATTCGTTAATTGTTGCCCTTTCAAAAGTTTTTGTTCTGTCAAAAAGGTATCTGTATGTTGAAAAAGTTCTGTATTGTTTTGCTCCGAGATTTTCACAAACTGTTATCATTTTGGGATTAAAATCTCCAATCCATGTTAATACCGTATCTTTATATCTGTTCATAGGAACAATGGTTTCTTCGGCAAACTTTATCATGGCTCCTTCAACACCTTTCCCGTGAAAATCATGAGCAACACCGAAGACAAGTCCGTACATCACAGTCGGAGTTTTTAATAATTTGTACCATAGAAATTTTAATTTTCCGATTAAATTCAATTTCCCGTTTACATGTTTAAAAATTTGATTTAATTCCGGCAAATTAATATACATACCTATGGGTCTGTTATCGTAAAAAGCAAATACAAAAATATCCGGATCAATAACGGATTTTATAGATTTCATAATTTTAACAGCTGCCGGAAGTTCCAGTTTTTTGAAATTTTTTCGGGTATGTCCCCAACCGTCATTATAAACCTCCGTAAAGTCTTTAGCTACTTGCTTAAGCTTTAATCCTCTTATATTTCTGCATTCAAATTTCGGATCTTCATTTAATTTATTGGCTTTTTTAACAAAAACCTCTTGAGCCGGATCCGTCATTAATCGATGATACATCAATTGATTATAATAAACTTTAAATCCGTAATTTTCAAAAAGTTGAACATAATATTCAGGATTATAATTCATCCCGTAAGTATTCGGATCCGTGAAATTTTTCACTAGCAAGCCCCAAAACTGATCCTTTTCTCCGAAATTAATAGGACCATCCATCGCTTCGGCACCAAGTTCTTTTAACCATTTTTTTGCTGTATCAAACAGTTGATTTGCCGCATCCTGATTATTAATACATTCAAAAAAACCAATGCTTCCCGTAGCTTGTTTAAATTTAACAAAATGTTTCGGATGTTTCCAAGCAGCAATTCGGCCGATTAAATTTTCATTGTCATCTTTTAATATCCATCTTTTTGCATTGTTTCCGTCATATAATTTATTCGTTTTTATATGAAATTTTTTTTCAATATCACTTTCAATGTGAGGAATCCAATTCGAATCATTTTTATATATAATCCGAGGAATCTTATGAAACTCTTTAATCAATTTTTTTTCAGTAACTTCTGTTAAAAACATAATCAATGTCTTTAAATTACAAATACGGTTATTTAGAAATAATTATGTTTTTTTCAGGAAAGCTGTCAGTTGTTGTCTTAATCCTACTGATACTTTAATTAATAAAACTTTTAATTTTTCAGGTTTTTTCTTTTCGTTAAGAATATATACATCAGTCTCTATCCCCTCCGGAAGTTCCTGATTATCAATATTAAATATATCACCTAAATAAATACCTTTAGGTTTATTATCTATTTCAGGCAATAATGCTTTTATATTTTTTCCGATTAATTTTTCACTTTTCACAAGAAACAATTGAGATGCAACTTCATTAATAAATTCCAATTTATTATCTTTATCAATCGTGATAACGGCATCAGGAAGTAATTCGAAAGTCTTTTTACTGAAAATATAAGCTGTTTCTGTATCAATATATAAATCACGCATTTCCTCTTTTACTTGTTCAACTCGTCGACTCATCCGCTCTTTTGTTGTCTCAATTTCTTTAATTTGATTTTGAATTATCTCTTCTTGTTGTTTTATTTTATCGGCAAATTCAATCTGTTGAGAATAATCATAAGCTAAAATCTTCAATGAATTGATATTATCATTCATATCTTTTTCGGGAATAATTGTTCCGTATAAAAAAATTATTTCACCATCTGCTTTAACAAACTCTATCTCGCCTTCATAAGTCGTTCCCGAATCAATAATTTGATTTACGGTATTTTTGATATTTTCAGATGAAGTTTCACTTAATATTTCAAAAATTGTTTTTTTGTTTAAATCATCTTTTGAATAATTCATTTTAGAACTGAAAAATTCACCAACATTAAGAATTTCACCGTTTTGGCGGAAATCTACGGTAAATAAAGCATTATTAAGTTGGTTAATTTTTAAATCAAGATTTAAAACATCCGTTTTTAATTGTGTTGTATCAATTCCGAGAAACAAGATTTTTTCTGTTTTTCCTTTTTCGTTTTTTAATCCGATGTATGAAGATTCTATCCATAATGTTTTCCCGGATTTTGTTAAATGCTTTAAAAGTCCTTCAAAATGGGAATCTTTATTGAATATTAATTCTTTTAATTTGTTAATCCAACGGTTATCTTCCGGGCTTGCAAATTTTAAAATATCTTCATTTTCAATTTCCGAATTTGATTTATATTCAAAAAGCTTCAGAAATTTTCTGTTTGCAAACAGCAATTTTCCTTCATTAGAAAACTCAGCTCTTATCAAAGCTTTATTTGTGGAATCTTGATAAGATCGAAATGCAGCACTCTGAATATCAGCATTTTCCTGTAATCGCCTCATCTCCGAAATAGTTTTCTGCAATTCGTCTTCTCGATTTGACAATGCACTTGCTTGTTCCCTTGATTCTTTCAAAAGAATAGCTGTTTCATTATTAATTTTTAATGTGGAAATTGTCATCGCCGTATTTTCGGCAACTTGTTCTATAAATTTTATTTCATAATCTTCATATTCTTTAAATGAAGCCAATTCTAACGCACCGTGTATAACTCCTTCTTGTGTTACAATCGGAATAATTATTAAACTTCTCGGTTTTGCACTTCCCAAACCGGATTCGATTTCTAAATATTCATCTGAAATATTTTTCAAATAATTAGTTTTCTTTTCTATTACACAAGCACCCGGCAGGCCTTCGCCCCATTGAAGCTCTTTTGAAGCAAATCGTTTTCTTCCGGAAGCAAAATTTGCAACTTCTTTAATTATTTTTTCCGGTGAAGATTCATCTATTAAATAAAATGCTGCCTGATACGCATCAACATATTTAACTAATTCATTTGTAACTGTTTGAGTTAATTCATCAATCGTATTATTATGTTCTCGAAGTACTGCTCCGAAATAAGCTAAACCCTCTGAAGTTTCGGCTCGTTGTGCATCTTCTTTCTTTCTTTTCTCTTCCTCTTTTTGCCGTGTCTCTATTTCTTCACTTAAATTAATTAATGATTGAATTATTTTATCGTTTTCGGGTAAATTCTTTAACTTTTGAACAGATTCTCCTTTTCTGAGTTTATCAATAAAATTATAAATTTGTTGAGAATGTTGTTTCGTTTCTTCAGATTCAATTTCTTTTGCACGTAATAAATTATTTAAACTCGAATCCGTAATATAACCGATTATTGTTGTAATAAATGCAGGTAAAAAAATAATAACATCCACAAAATTATGCTCTGCCAAGAAACGTGACAAAGATTCTGTATTTAAAAAGTTAATGTCTGCAGAATTTACGGCAATAATAATACTGATAATGCTGATAAAAATCCCTGCAATAAATCCTGTTAAAGTATATTTCAAACTAAAAACGGCTCTTTTATTATTCACTTTTGTCAGATTTTAATAAAATTGCTAATTTACAAAAAAAAATTATTTGTAAATATAAATACAAAAAAGGACAACCAAAAACGGCTGTCCTTTTTTCTTTCAAATTTATATAAATTTATTCTGAAACGACTTCAAAAGTTAATTCAACTTTTACATCACGATGCAATTTAACAAGAGCATCATATTTTCCGATTTCTTTTACATCCTTTTGAACAATTGAAATTTTCTTTCTGTCAATATTAAAGCCTTTCTTATTAATTGCATCAGCCAGTTGAATGTTTGTAACAGAACCGAAAATTTTACCTTTTGAACTGGTTTTTGCGCCTACTCTAATTTCTTTATTTTTAAGTTGGTCGGCAATTACCTGAGCATCATTTCGAAGTTTTTCTTCTTTATGAGCACGTTGTTTCAAATTTTCTTCGCGAACTTTTTTTGCCGATTTATCGGCTCTCGTTGCAATTCCTCTCGGGATAAGATAATTTACGGCATAACCGCGTTTAACTTGTACAATATCATCTTTATATCCCAGGTTATTTATATCTTCTTTTAAAATGATTTCCATATCAAAACAATTTTTTATTTATTTCATTAAATCAGTTACATAAGGTAAAATAGCAAGATGTCTTGCTCGTTTTACGGCTTTTGAAACTTTACGTTGGTATTTTAAAGATGTTCCTGTTAAACGTCTCGGTAATATTTTACCTTGTTCGTTTAAGAATTGTCTTAAAAAATGTGCATCTTTATAATCAACATATTTAATTTTGTGTTTTTTAAAACGACAATATTTAGCTTTTTTAGTGTCAACCGCTACCGGTGTTAAATATCTAACATTTTTATCAGCCATTTTTTCTCTTTTTTATTAATTAGAATTTTCTTTTTTTAATTTTTTCTTCTTATCTGAATATTGAACAGCATATTTATCCATTTTAAAGGTTAAAAAACGGATAATTTTTTCATCTCTTCGAAATTCAGTTTCTAACTTTTCAATAAGAGCACCTTCGGCATCAAATTCAATTAAATTATAAAAACCTGTGGTTTTGTGTTTTATGGGATAAGCGAGTTTTCTTAATCCCCAGTCTTCTTCAACTAAGATTTTTGCACCGCCGTCGGTGAGAATCTTTTTGAATTTTTTTACCGTCTCCTTTACCTGGTCATCAGATAAAACGGGAGTAACAATGAAAACGGTTTCGTACTGATTCATCATAATTCGTTTATTTTTAATTTATATTTATTAGTTCATTAAAATGAGCCCGCAAAAGTAAGCATTCTTTTTTAATCTGCAAATTTTTGATTTAACTGATTTCAGTAAAATTCGGAAATACAATTCATTGTTTTATCGATTCAGGCATTGTAATAAGATTTCACATGAAAATCGGAACAATATATTCTTTGTACAATTATTAATGTTCTTTGCGTGAAATAAAAAAGAAGTTGCTTTCACAAGCAACTTCTTTTTAAATTAAATTCTAAAAAGGAATGTTATTGAACAATCACTTTTTGAGTATATGAACCGTTTTTATCAGAGAATTTTAAGAAATAAATTCCTGCGTTATTTAATTCAATACTTGTATTTCCGGTTAACATTCTTGAATTAATAACTCTTCCGGTAATATCCGTTATTTCTAAATTATAAGTATCTTTAACATTAATATTAAAAATACCGTTTGACGGATTCGGATATACGGAAATTGATTTCCCGTTAACATCTTCAACACTGATATTTGTATCAATTGTTAAGGTTCCTCCCGTAACATCACTCGCAAAAGTTGATGCAAATTGAGAATTCATACAATCAGCAACAAATCCGTGCGGATCTGCTTGTACCATTAATTGGATAACGCTTTCGTCAACTAAATATGCAGGATCAAACCATACATGTAAAATAACTTCTTTGCTTGTTCCGTTATCAATAACTGCACTTTCAGGATCTACGGCAAAAGTAAAATGATCTGTATCAAATACGGGTTCCGCGGCAAATTGTATCGGATTTGCGGCATCACCAAAATCAAACCAACCTCCGTCTATTGCATCTCCGCTGAAATCAATTGTGTTATCAGGACCTGTATATAGTGTAATTTGAGAAAGTTTTGTCGGTAAACCGTCAGTTCCTTCATCTGTTACTTTAAATTTAAAAGCTTCAATTGCATTTAAGGAATCGATAGCAAGAGTTCCGTCAATAACTGAAGCCGGTACTTGTGTATCAGGATCTTCAACAACTGAAGTCATATCTCTTACAATTTCCGTTGCATCTGCAGTTTCTCTCGGATTTATTTTATAGTGACCGTATGAATATGTTACAACACCCGTAACACTGTACATATTCCCGGTTGTTAATGCAAAGCCGCTTCCGTAATGATAATCAACATCATCATCAAAACAAATAATGGTTCCGTTGCAAGTGTGTCCGAAATATTCATAATGCGAAGTATTTAAACTATCGATAACTATTCCCGTAACAGTAACTAACTGTCCTTCCCATGGTTCTGCATTTGCATCATCTTGTCCTGCAGCATAATCCAAATCGGTTGCATCGATAGCAGCAGCAACAGGTGTTCCTCCTGCGGCAGAGTTAATCAAAACAGGATTTACGATTTCAGTGGCTCCGTTATATAATGCTTTTTGTCCGACAATTGTAATATTGTCACCGACAGAAACAAGAGCATCAAATGAAGAGCTGTAAATTAATACACCCGACATCGGATTTTCAGAATCTTGCATCCAAACTTGATTGTAATTATCATTTGCAGTAACTACTCCGCTTAATGTAACATTATAATCTTGTCTTACGGTATCAGGATCATTTGCTGTATTTGTATATGAAACAGGTAATACGCCCGCATAAAATTGATAAGTTGTACTATTAGCAGCATCATTCAAGTTATCTCTTATTGTATTTAATGTGAAATTATTTTGTGCTTTTAAATATACAATACTATCGTAAGTTGCATCAATCGAAGCAGCCGTGAAATTAACAGTCGTTTGACCGGTTGCTGTTAATGTATAATCAGCAGGATTAACAGATGTTAAACTGCTTTCGTAATACACAACAAGCGAATCGTTACTTACGGCATAAGCATTTACAATATTAACAGGTGTCGGTGCAGCCGTAAAAGAAAGGGTCCAATCATATTCTCCGGGAGTACCGGTATCATAATCACCCCATGCGATATAATAATCATTTCCGGCAGTTACATCAAAAGTTAATGTTTCTAAAGATCCGCAAATATCATCTGCTAAATCAAAATTTGTTCCGCTGCATGAACCTTCTATGATTTCCAAATAGGTATCACCGCCATATCCCGAGCTGCAATTTTCTGCGGTAATGGTTCCGTCAGCCGTTGCATGATACACATACCATTGATCGTAATCATCGGTTGCCGAATGAATGGCATGATGTGTTCCTACATCAATTGAAACGGCATTTGCACAATCGGCACCGCCGCTTCCGGATAAGACATTAAAATTTGTACTGTTAACATCCGTAAATCCCATTGTGCCGTTTCCGTCATGTGCCGTTAAATGAACAGCTGATTCCGGAGTATCAAAATTTAAATCTGTGTAAGTACATATACCGTTATTTGTTGATAATCCGTTTGTTCCGTACATACTTCCCGCTCCGGAAAAAAGCACTTGAATATATTGCAAATTATTATCAACATCCACATTTCCGCCTGCATCCGTTGTACCTACAACAACATTACTCATATTTTGACTAATAACAACATCTGAAGGTTGTGTTAAAAATGTAAATTGCGTAGCAACAACATCAACCGTAAAATCGTTTCCGACAATATCACCGCCGGCAAATGTTGCTTCAAAATCGGAACCGCTTGCCGCAGCCGTAAAACCGTGAGATGCTGCATTTATTTGGAATTGCAAAACAGCACCGTCGGGTGCATAACTATTATTAATATAAGTAAAAGCTTCAAATGATACCGTAGCTCCGTCAGCAATGCTTATATTAACAGGTAAATATACTGAAGTCGCTGTACCCGTCGGTTCTCCCGTAAGAGGGATTACCATACCATTTGTTAAATCATAAATTCCGCCTCCGTTAAGACTGTCTATTGGAAGTGTATTATTCGGACCGGCAACAAAATAAACACCGGTAACATTAGTCGGTAAACCGTCACCGCTTGCGGCATCGCTAATATCAAAACGGAAAACAGGAACCGAATCCGTTCCGATTGAAGAAATTGTTCCGGCAACTAATTGTGTGCCCGGAACTGTTACGGTTGATGTTTGATCGTTGGAAGAAGCTCCTATCCATGCTCCGGGATCAAAATCTCCGGGAGCATCTTGAGGTGCATTTGAGATATGATTTGTACACCCTGAAGCTGTAGAAGCATCAGACCAAACATTCCAATTTGCTTCATCCCAAGTTCCGGAGTTTCCTGTTGTCACACTTGCAGCTCTTTCAGCTCTTCCGTCTTCGAATTCATGGCATGTGTTTGAGCCATCTTCTCCTATAACACCAAAGAAATCAACAACGACTGAACCGGGACTAAGAAGAAAAATTTGATCATCACCGTTTGAATCAGCCGGACCGCCTGTGCCAATACTTTGATCTGCTGCAAATCCATACACAGTATTAAATTGAGTACCGTTAGGAGAAATAATATAAAAACCTCCTGCTTGAATAGTTCCCGTGAGGTCAACAGCAGTTTGTGGAGTAGCATTACCATTAGTATATCTATTGATTTGCCAACCAGTTGAAAAATCAACAGCTGAACTGCCTGCATTATAAAGTTCTACAAATCTTGCTCCGGCATCATTATCCGGATCTGCAAGCTCCGTAATAAAAACTTGCGCATTAACACTAAAAGCAAAAAGTGCTAACATTAAAAAAATAAAAACTTTTTTCATAATATTAAATATTTAAATGAATAAAACAATTCTCAAAAAAGGATTTCAAATTTACAAAATAAATTTTGAAATAACTTAATTTTATATTAATTCTTTTTTAAGAAATTGTCCCGTATAGCTGTTTTTGTTTTTAATAATTTCTTCCGGTGTACCTGCAGCAATTACGGAACCCCCCGAAATACCGCCTTCTTTACCGATATCAATAATATAATCGGCAACTTTTATCACATCCGAATTATGTTCAATAACAATTACTGTATTGCCTTTTTCAACCAAACGATTTAACACATTCAACAACATTTTTATATCTTCAAAATGCAATCCCGTTGTCGGTTCATCTAATATATAAAGTGTTTTTCCGGTATCGCGTTTTGCCAATTCAGTTGCTAATTTCACCCGTTGCGATTCGCCTCCGGAAATTGTAACGGAAGACTGTCCCAGTGTTATGTATCCCAATCCGACATCTTTCAATGCTTTCAGAATTTTTTTTATTTTCGGAATATTCTCAAAATAATCATAAGCAATATTAATGGTCATATTCAAAACATCGCTGATTGATTTGCCTTTATAGCGCACTTCCAAAGTTTCGCGATTGTATCTTTTCCCTTGACAGTCCTCACAATGTACATACACATCCGGCAAAAAATTCATTTCAATGGTTCGCAGTCCGGCACCTTGACAGGTTTCGCATCTTCCGCCTTTGACATTAAATGAAAAACGTCCGAGTTTATATCCTCTGATTTTTGATTCGGGAAGTTGAGCAAACAATTTTCTGATTTCATCAAACACTTTCGTATAAGTTGCCGGATTGCTCCGCGGTGTCCGTCCGATAGCTGATTGGTTAACTTCAATAACTTTATCAATATATTCAATCCCGGAAATTGATTGATACGGCAAGGGATTTTTATTCGAACGATAAAAATATTGACTTAAAATCGGATGTAAAGTTTCATTAATTAATGTAGATTTTCCGCTTCCCGAAACACCTGTTACACATATAAATTTACCCAAAGGAAATTTAACCGTAATATTTTTAAGATTATTTCCGGATGCTCCTTTTAAAATAATTTCATTACCGTTTCCTTGTCTTCTTTTTTTCGGCACTTCAATTTTTTCTTTACCCGAAAGATATTTTGCCGTTAAAGAATTTCCTCGTAAAATCTCATCGGGTATTCCTTTTGCGGAAATTTCCCCTCCGAGCCTTCCGGCTCCGGGTCCCATGTCAATAATATAATCTGCCGAAAGCATCATATCTTTATCATGTTCAACCACAATAACCGAGTTTCCCGTATCCCGAAGTTGCAACAACGAATGAATAAGTTTGTGATTATCTTTTTGATGCAAACCGATACTGGGTTCATCCAAAATATAAAGAACATTAACCAGCTTGGAGCCGATTTGCGATGCCAATCTGATGCGTTGACTTTCACCGCCCGACAATGTTTTGGATGTTCTGTTTATACTCAAATAGCTTAAGCCTACATCCAGAAGA
>Ga0164318_10002838_pt1 | contig 16230 bp, 15 predicted proteins | sample GuaBasSedimGuay9_FD_113734 | JGI IMG/M metagenome (GOLD analysis project Ga0164318, IMG submission 113734) | Subseafloor sediment microbial communities from Guaymas Basin, Gulf of California, Mexico - Guay9, Core 4571-4, 0-3 cm | ecosystem: Environmental > Aquatic > Marine > Hydrothermal vents...
GTACTCTGACAACCATGTTATCCTTCCCTGCACTCAGATATAGGAATATTTCAGAACCAAGAGGTTCAATAACTTCTACCTTGGCCTTTATAAGCTTACCTTGCTTCTCCGATTCTTTTACTATATTTTCATCGATAAGATCCTCAGGTCTAAACCCAAAGATTGCCTTTTTACCTTCGTAATCCTTAACCTTATCATATGCATCCTTCTTAACGGCAACGGTAAATGCACCATTCTTGACAAAATAATCAGAACCCTGCTTAACAACCTCAACTTCTATAAAGTTCATAGGTGGGCTTCCAATAAACCCTGCAACAAATTTGTTTACCGGATGATTGTAGAGATTCAGAGGATCTGAGATCTGCTGAATAAGACCGTCTTTCATAACTACAATCCTGTTTCCCATCGTCATAGCTTCTACCTGGTCATGGGTAACGTATATTATTGTAGCTTGAAGATTTTGGTGCAGTTTTGCAAGCTCTGTTCTCATCTGGACCCTTAGTTTTGCATCAAGGTTTGAAAGAGGCTCATCAAAAAGGAATACTGCAGGCTTTCTAACAATTGCTCTTCCCACAGCTACCCTCTGTCTCTGGCCACCTGATAGAGCTTTTGGTTTACGGTCAAGCAGGTGCTCTATATCGAGAATTCTTGCAGCTTCTTTAACCCTCTGATCAATTTCATCTTTAGGGAGTTTACGTAACTCAAGCCCAAAGGATAGATTTTTGTATACGTTCATATGTGGGTAAAGGGCATAGTTCTGGAAAACCATAGCTATATCCCTATCTTTTGGTGGCACATCATTAACCAGCCTATCACCAATATATATCTCCCCTTCTGTTATCTCTTCAAGACCGGCAATACATCTCAGAGTTGTTGATTTACCGCAACCGGAAGGTCCTACAAGAACAACAAACTCCTTATCAGCAACCTCCAGATTAAATTTGTTTACAGCCACTACATTACCTTCAAAAACCTTTTTTACATTTTTTAAGATTACATCTGCCATATCATCCTCCAGTTTTTAATGTAAACGTTTACCTAATTTTATTTAAGATACCACTTATTACATCTATATAACCACAATTAAGTAGCGTTGTCAACAATAAAATTCAATTTTTATATGCTTAAAAACCTCTTTTTATGAATACAAAAGGAGAATCAAATCATTAAAACCATTATTATTGTTAAGAAATGTGTAAACGTTTACCTTGTCATTTCATAATATATTAATTAATTTTCCCTTAAAACTATTTTAAGACCTGATGAAATGAGGAATTGCCCTATTTGATAGATCTTACTGGTATTATTATGTTTGAAATTAATTTTAACTCATTTAAGTCATAGAATTATAAATGCATGAGGTATAATTGATCTTTTAATCAAGTTAAGAAATGGTTTTAATACATTTTCAATATATGGAGAAAATCTATGGCTACAATAAAGGACGTTGCAAAGAAAGCAAATGTTTCAATAGCTACAGTCTCAAGGGTTATAAACGCCAGGGGAAAATACAGCAAAGAAGTAGAAGAAAGAGTACTGGATGCTGCAAAAAGCCTCAACTATACTATAAATTTCAGAGCAAAAGGTTTAAAAACAGGTAAAACAGGAGTTATAGCAATTTCTATTCCAGATTACTATAAGATTCATTATCCAGAAATATTAACAACCATTGTACCACATCTCTCTTCAAAGGATTTTCATGTTGATTTATTAGTAAATATAAGACTACAAAAAATTTACAACTATATTAAAGAAGGTAGGTACGATGGTTTAATAATCATTAGTCCTGAACAAGACGATAGAGCAATACATAATATCATCAAGGAGAAAATTCCCACTATATTTGCCTACAAGGAGATAGAAAGGGAAGACGTCAGTACAGTTTCTATAGATTTTTTCCAGGCAGGCTACCTGGCAACAAAGCACTTAATAAGATCTGGGCACAAAAGCATAGTTTTTGTAGGATTAGACTATGAATCCTATGCCTCAAATGAGATTGAAAGAGGCTATCTTTTTGCACATGACGAATATGGTATTCAGTACAGAGAAGAAAATATTCTAAAGTTTGACAGAAGTGAACCATTCAATTTATACATGAGGTCATTGAAAGAACTAATTAAGAAAAGTTTGTCATTCTCTGCAGTATTAACCACTGACCATCTCAATGCCTATATTATTCTCAAATTATTATATGTGTTAGGCCTTAAAATCCCGGATGACGTATCCGTTGTTGCATGTGGTGAAAGGAGTAAATTAAGATACACAATACCCGACCTAACCACAGTTATCCTTCCAATCGAACAAACGGCAATTCTTTCATCAGAAATTCTGGTCAATGCACTGTTAAACAATGATAATGTTGTTAAAAGAATAAAATTAATGGTACAGATATCAGAGGGTAAATCTGTCCTAAAAAGATTGACTAAAATATAATAAATTAATATTCTAAATCAAAAAGTATGGAGTCTCGGGAAATGGATGTACTCGAACAGCTTGAGAATATTTTGAACAAGGCAAAAGTCGACATTACCAATGTTACCTCTCTTGAAAAATTAGAACAGCTTAAAATAAAGTACCTAGGCCGGAAGAGCGAAATTAGTTCTATTCTTAAATCTCTGGGTAAGTTGGCACAGGACATAAGACCCATAGTTGGTAAAAAATCCAATGAAGTGAAGAGAGAAATAACAGCCCTGCTTGAAAAAAGGAATCAGGAACTTCTTGAATCAATCTTCACCCGTCTGGAAACAGATGAAAAGATTGATATCACAGAACCTGGAGAAAAGGTAAAAATCGGTCATACTCATCCTATTACACAGATGAGAATTGAGGTTGAGGATATCTTTACATCAATGGGTTTTTCAATTATGTCAGGGCCTGAAATAGAACTGGAGTATTATAATTTCGAAGCTCTAAACATTCCAAAAGACCATCCTGCTAGGGACATGCAGGATACAATCTGGACAAAGGATGGGAATCTCCTTCGAACACACACCTCCTGCGTGCAAATAAGAACGATGGAGAAGTTCAGGCCTCCTATAAGGGTAATTGCGCCTGGTCGAGTATTTAGATATGAGGAAACCGATGCATCCCATGAACATACCTTTTATCAGGTGGAAGGTTTGATGATTGATAAAGATATTTCCGTTTCTAATCTCATAGCTGTAATGAAAACAATGCTGAAAGAGGTTTTTCACAGGGATGTTAAAGTAAGGTTAAGGCCTGGATATTTCCCATTTGTTGAGCCTGGTTTCGAGCTGGATATAAACTGCCTCATATGCGGTGGTGAAGGCTGTCCTGTTTGTAAATATTCTGGATGGGTTGAACTATTACCCTGTGGCCTTGTACATCCTAACGTCTTGAGGGCAGGTAATATTGATCCCGAAGAATACTCAGGGTTTGCTTTTGGAATGGGGCTTGACAGACTGGTAATGATGAGGTATGAAATTAACGACATAAGATTATTTCACAGTGGAGATCTTAGATTTCTTGAACAATTTTAACAATCAGAATTTTAACAATCAGGTAGGAAGGTTATGGAAATGGAAGCTGAAGGCAATGAAATGTTAAAGAATGAACTTTCGAAGTACATTAAAACTGGAGATAAGGTATGCGAAATCGGAAGTGGTTCATGTAGTCAGTTAAAGGGACTTATTGAAAAATATGGTATAAAAGGATACGGTGTTGATCCATACGGGATTGTTGTGGAGAATCAAAATCCTTCCTGTTACAAATTAGAAGCTGAAAAACTATCATCATTGAGTGAAAAGTTTAATATAATCTATTCCATAAGGAGCTTTCATCATATTCAATGGCCTGAGGTTTTTCTGGACGAGGCATTTAGATCTCTGGAAGAAGGCGGAGTTGTAATAACAGTTGATTGGAAGTGGGGTACCAAAACAGGAATACACGAGAGATACTACAGCCTTTCTGAGATGATTGAGCTATACGAATCTTCCGGATTTAAAATCCTTAAAAAAATTGATGGACAGCACAACTTTTGTATTACTGGTCAAAAAATGTAGATCATTCGTTCTAACCAGCTAAACAGTTGCATATGCCTTTTTTATCAGGATAGAATCAAGGAGAACTATTGCAGCCATTGCTTCGACAACTGGCACCACTCTTGGAACGATGCAGGGATCATGTCTTCCCTTTATCCTGATCTTCCTTTTTTTTCCATCGATATCCACAGTGTCCTGTTCAATCGCAATTGATGCTGGAGGCCTTACCGCAACCCGGATTATTATATCAGCACCAGTTGAAATCCCTCCGAGAATACCACCTGCCCTATTTGTATGGGTAGTGATTTTTCCCTTCCTTTTAATAAATCTATCATTATATTCACTGCCTTTCATTTCAGAAACTTTTGAACCAGCTCCAACCTCAAACGACTTTATTCCACCAATGGATAAGATAGCGTGCCCCAGAACAGCATCAAGCTTATCAAACACTGGATCTCCTACTCCTGCTTCAACCCCACTAATAGTAAGCTCAATCTCTCCTCCAATCGAATCTCCCTCTTGTTTAACATCTTCAATAAGGGCAATCATTTTTGGAGCAGTTTCTTTATCCGGGCATCTCACAGGATTTTTCTCGATAAAATCATAATCGATTTCTTTAATCTTAATATCACCAATCTTTCTGGTATAGCCATATATTGTTATCCCCCATTTATCCAAAACCATCTTTGCAATAGCCCCTGCTGCAACTCTGGCAGCCGTCTCTCTTCCTGAAGCTCTACCTCCGCCTCTCCAATCTCTCATTCTATATCTCATATAGTATCCAAAATCAGCATGTCCGGGTCTAAAGATATCTTTAAGGTTTTCATAGTCTGTTGATTTTATGTTTCTGTTTGCAATGAACATAGCAATGGGCATACCTGTAGATTTACCTTCAAAAACACCTGAAAATATCTCCACCTTATCCTTTTCATCACGAGGAGTTGAAATACTGCTCTGCCCGGGTCTTCTCCTTTTTAACTCACGATTTATATAATCAACATCTATTTCAACACCTGAGGGAACCCCATCCACAACTACACCTATCCCACACCCATGGCTCTCTCCAAAGGTAGTTATCCTGAACAATCTACCAAAACTATTTCCTGACATCCTCTCCTCCAATCAAGGTAAAGTACCTGTTATTAAATTTAAATATTCTAACATTCCTTTTAAATAATTCAGAAAGATTTTCAGAAGTAAGCCCATCTTCTATATTTCCTTTAAAAAATATCCTTCCAGAATCCAGTATCAAAATCCTATTAAAAATTCCAACAATCTCTTCGGTATTGTGGGTAGTATATATTATTGACATCTCTTTGCCATCATTAATAACTGAACCTTCTGCAAGATCCTCAATCAATGATAAAAGATCTTCTCTGGAGGGGAGGTCCAGACCAACAGCAGGCTCATCAAAAACCAGAATTTTTGGTTTTCCTATTACAGCTCTTAAAATCAATATCTTTTGCTTCTCTCCATCGGATAAGTATTTAAATGGCTCATTGATCCTTTCCGACATCCCAATCCGGTCAATTAACTGCAATGCGTTATCTTTCATCTCTTTAGACACTGATTCGTACAAACCAATAGTTGCAAAATAACCAGATAATACCACATCCAGAATTGATATGGATAAAAAATTGTCCACCATACCTTTGAGGGGAGTTCCTATATATCCAATCTTCTTTCTGATTTCTCTCAAGTCATACCCATATGGGTATTTCCCAAAACGATAGATATCTCCTCTAGATGGGTGTAAATAACCTACTATCATGCTTAATAGAAGGGTTTTACCTGAACCATTTTTGCCAAATAGGACCCAATTCTCTCCTCTTCTAACCCTCCAATCAATATTATTTAGGAGTGGTTTTCCAGAACGTATAAAATACACTGATTTCAAATATAGCATATACTTCCCCAGATATACATTTATCTTGAAATATGACTTAATAAAATCTTATCCTTTAAGATAATCAAAAAATCTGAAATGTTTAAGTCATTGCATCAATTAGATTCTGCGGATTTATACATATCAATCATGTTAAATTTTAGCTTTTTTCAGATTGAGCAAGCATTTGATTATCCAATTCTTCAATGGGCATAATATTCATTTTAGGTATAAAATTCGACAGAGATAACAATCCTTTATTATTGTTAATTATATATAACAAATAGACAAACTAATTCTTTTATTGCAATTAAAAGTGTACTTGTCTATTTGTTTTATTTAAACTATGATAAAGAAAAATACTCAAAAGGGGTTAAACAGATGCAAAAAGATCAAATAATAAGAAAAGATCTTAAGGGATTTATTTTAACATTAGCCAAATCGGCAAAATCAATGCTAAACTCTTTTCCCTTTTTTGTAGGAATTGTAATACTAATGGGGCTGTTCAAAGTTTTCATTCCAAATAGTGTAATTTATCATATATTTACAGGAAATGCATGGCTCGACACTGCTATTGGTTCACTTTTTGGGAGCATCCTTGCCGGAAATCCAATAAACAGTTATATAATTGCCAACTTTCTTTTGAAGGATGGTATAAGCCTCTTTGCTGTTACATCCTTCATTGTTGCCTGGGTTACAGTAGGAATCACCCAGCTACCCTATGAGATTCAAACCCTTGGCAAAAGATTTACCATTGCAAGAAACCTTTCCAGCTTTATCCTATCCATGTTCGTATCCCTTATAACTGTAGTGATCGTGAGGGCACTATCATGAAAAAAATTAAAAATAAACAGAGTAGAAAACAATTAAATTCTGGATTGTACTTTTTAGCTACTGTTATAATCCTTACTATAGTTGCTCTTTTAATCGACTCTGAAAAAACCGTCAAGGCCCTCTATTATTCTTTAAAATTACTTATAAACCTTATACCCATTATCGTAATGGTGATACTATTTATTGCAATCATAAATTTCTTTGTAGATCAAAAAAAGCTATCATCCTACTTAGGAAAAGAGTCCGGTATAAAGGGATGGATTATTACTATAATTGCAGGAATAATCACGCATGGGCCAATATACGTATGGTTTAATTTGCTAAAGGAGATGAAGAAGAACGGCATGCGCACAGGATTTATTGCAATATTTCTATATAACAGGGCAATTAAGATACCTCTGATTCCTGTGATGATCTACTACTTTGGTACTTTGTACACGGTAACTCTAATGATTGTCATGATAATAACATCCCCTATAATTGGATTATTTGTTGAGCTGTTTACTGAAAAAGATAGTTTGGATTCTAAGCCTATGTCTGGAGTAAAAAATATTGAAAGCTCATAGAGTTTATGATAATTGGAAAGAATCTATCTTTATCAAAAGATTAAATCGATTTACAATCCTTGTTGAATTAAAAAAAGATCAAAGGATAAATGCCTACCTGCCAAATACTGGAAGATTACAGGAACATTTAATCCCTGGTCACAAAATATTTTTAACTAAGATTAAAACAGAAAAGTTTGATTATAAAGCAGTTGCCTCCTACTATCAGGGATCCTATGTCTTTTTGGACACTGTCAAATTAAACAGGATGTTTGAACTGTTTATTAATAATGACTTAATAGAGGAGTTTAATCATCCTGTTTTAACCTGTAGAGAATATACAATAGAAAATCACCGATATGACTTTTTTCTCAGGGATCGCCTCAACAACAGAAATTTGATTGAAATAAAAAGCTGTACTCTATGCCATAACCATACTGCAATGTTTCCCGATGCTCCAAGTAAAAGAGCGCTTTCCCATATATTCCACCTATCCGGATTAGAAAACTTAAGCTATAAGCCCTGGATTATATTTTTAATTTCCCACAGTAGAGCTGAGAGATTTATCCCAAATCTACATACCGATCCTGAGTTTACAGAAGCCCTTATAAAACTAAAAAATCTAAACATTGCTGCTTTCCGATATGAAATGATTGATCCTGTAACAGTAGATCTTGATTCCCTATACAGGATAAATTTGGACCTTAAGTCAGCGAAGGATCACCTAACAATTTCAGGAAGCTATTTGCTCATTCTCGAGAATCATGAGGATATAAACATTAAAATAGGACAACTCGGTAAAATTAGCTTTAAAAAAGGATACTATGTCTATATAGGATCAGCTATGAATGGCCTTGACCAAAGATTAAACAGGCATCATCGCTCATTAAAAAAGAAGAGGTGGCATATTGATTACATTTCCCCCAATCCAATGAGATTAATAAAGGATTTTAAAATAAGAAGAAGGGACAGGGTTGAGGATAAAATTGCTGATGATCTTATGAAAATAGCTGATGGTTATATTTTGAACTTCGGTTCATCAGATAGCAGGTTAAAATCTCATCTGCTTTTCTTCAAAAAATCACCTTTACAAAATCAACTATTCATAAAAGTTATTCTTAATTATCAAACATTCACTGAAAATTTAATTTTATAAAATAATATTTTATCTTTAACAAGACGCCTCCTACTGTTATATTAGGAAAAAATAAGATTGTTAAAAAGATGAAGTTAAATACACTACTGGAACGTTATAAGAGAGATATTTCAGCTAACCTTGTAAAACTGTTTGATTCCGATCCTATTAACCTTAAATCTGTTAACAGGTGGGGTAAGGATGTCCTAAATAGGTTAAAAGAGTTTTCCACACGTGGTAAACTCTTGAGAGGAAGCCTCATACTTTTAAGTTCTGAGATGTACTCCGGAAAAGAAATTCCAGGTAGTATAGAAACAGCTACTGCAATAGAGCTTATACACACCTCGCTTTTGATCCACGATGATATTATGGATCGTGATGAGTTGCGACGGGGGATGCCTACCCTTCATTATCAGTATAAGACAATCTACCCAGAAAACAGTGTGGATAACCACAGTTATGAGGCTTTACATTTTGGTGAAGCTATGGCAATATGTACAGGCGACATTGGATTCTTCATTGCCTTTTCCATTTTATCAAATGTTCAGATTGAACCTTTTAAAATTAACAGAATATTAAAGCTATGGTCCAGTGAATTCTCGTATGTGGGAGCTGCTCAAATGGACGATATGTATTTTGAGGTTCTAAAAGAAAATATCTCAGATGAAAATATTTTGAATATGTACAGATATAAAACCTCGAGGTATACTTTCTCTCTACCTCTGGTAACAGGAGCAGAACTGGCAGGTGCTTCTGATAGAGATATTGAAATACTTGAAGAGTTAGGTGAAAAAATTGGCATTATATTCCAGATCAAAGATGATGAGCTTGGCCTTTTTGGAAGTAAAGAAAAAACTGGAAAACCAACGGGTTCTGACATTCAAGAGGGGAAAAATACACTATACATTTCATATCTCAGAAGAATGGTTAAAGGGAAAGATCGCAGGACAATAGAAGGGATCATATCCAGGAAGGATGGATCAAAGGGCTCAATAGAAAAAATAAAAGAAATTATGGTTGATTCTGGGATAAAAAGTAAAATCGATAATATGGTCAATAAATTAAAAATCGAAGCAAAAAAATTGATCGACAGACTGAATATTAGCAGTGAGTATAAACAATTGCTTAACAGTTTGACAGAGTATATGTATAAAAGGGATAAATAGAAAACCTGTGTTATCCTCTATGATATATAATTGATATTTTAGGTATTTAAATCCAGGTTGATTTTTAAGTATATTAATATCTATAGAGATTCTTTGGCCTTTTAATACCAGCAAAACTTTTATTTTAGATAATGTATAATAGGTTTAAAAATGGAAATTATAGTCTCTGATACCATAGGATTCTGTTCAGGTGTAAGAAAAGCGATAAGAGGAGCTGAAAAAGCTTTAAAAGGTAACAGCAAAATCTACTGTTTAGGGGATATAATTCATAATAAAGGTGTGGTTAATCAATTAAAAGAAAAGGGGATGGTTTTTGTTAAAAGCTTAGATGAAATTCCAAATGGAGCTTCTTTTATTATCAGGTCTCACGGACTACCCTTTGAAACAATTGAGAATATCCAAAAAAAGGCAGTTCATATATATGATTTTACATGCCCAAAGGTGAAAAAATCCCACAAATTGGTAGAATCACTTAAGAACCATAAAAGACCGATAGTTATAGTTGGAAACAGAGAGCACCCGGAAGTAAAAGCCATCTTTTCTTTAACAGAAAATAGAGGAATAATAATTGAGAAGCCCGAAGAGGTAAAGACAAAATTAAATACTGATGAATGTTATGTCTTAGTCCAGACTACCTTTAAACCTGTTTTGTTCTATGAAATAGTTAAAGAAATAGTTTCATTTACAAAAAAAGCGATTATCTACAATACTCTATGTGAAGAAACCACAAAGAGACAGGAGGAGGTAAAAGATCTTGCAACCAAAGTTGATATGATTATAGTGGTTGGAGGAAAGCACAGCAGTAACACAAAAACACTATTCTCTATATCAAACAGCATGGTAAAATCCGTACATATAGAAAATGCTGATGAGCTACAAAATGATTGGTTTAAAGAAGTACATCGTGTAGGAATAGTTAGCGGAGCTTCAACCCCGGACGACGATATCGATAGGGTTATTGAAAAAATTTACTATTTTGAGAGGAATAACGAAGATGAAACACAGAGATAGGGTTTTAGCATCCCTGAATCATGTAGTGCCTGACAGATGCCCGATGCAAATAAGCTTTACGCCTGAGTTTGCCGGGCGTTTGAGTGAAGACCTTTTAGCAAAGGGAGTTGATAGCTACAACCCTCATGGAGGAGGCAATACCTATGAGCTTGAAAGAGCCCTTGGTGAAGATATATTATTAACTTCAGTAGGATGGGCTAATTCCTACTACCAGGAGAGAGAATACTACGTTGATGAGTGGGGTGTAGGATGGAAAACTGTATACTATGATACGAAATTTGGAAGAGGAAAATATACCGAACCGGTGGGGCATCCTCTGGCTGATGATTCAGCAATAAATTCATATATACCCCCTGATCCCACACGGCCTGAACTTTACAATGATGCATCAGAAACACTAAACAACTATCAGAATGAATATTTTATTGTAGGGGTTGTAGTAACAACAATATTCGAATGTGCATGGGCTTTAAGAGGGTTGGATAAGCTTATGATGGATTTTGTAGTAAACCCTGATCTTGCAGAAAGGATTCTTGATATCCCATATAAATATCATCTTGAAGTAGCAAAGAGACTTACTAAAATGGGTGTCGATATGATATGGACAGGGGATGATATGGGCGGACAAAAAAATATGTTAATATCACCGGATTATTGGAGAAGGTTTTTTAAACCAAGAATGGCATATCTATTTAGTGAAATAAAAAATATAAACCCGGAAGTAAAAATAGCTTACCACAGCGATGGATACATAGAGCCAATTATTCCTGAGCTAATTGAAATTGGTCTGGATGTGTTAAATCCAATACAACCTGCCTGTATTAATATAGAAAGGATTAAAAAACTTTATGGAGATAAACTCTGCTTCTGGGGTTCAATAGATGAACAGTACACACTCCCTTTTGGTACTCCTGAAGATGTAAAAAGGGAAGTAAAAGAGAGAATAAAAACACTTGGGAAGAATGGTGGTTTCATAATAGGACCGACTCATCACGTTCAATTGGATACACCGTTAGAAAATTTCTGGGCAATGGTGGAAACTATAAAGAATACACCCTGTAGAAATTAGGATAGAACCTTTGCAAACCTCATTTATGTTTCAAAGTTATTATAAAACAGTCGAGTCTAATAGGCAAGGGAACCTTCAATCATGATAAAAAACTTACTTTGCCTATTAGTTTTATACCTATAAAAAATTATATTTAAGTGGCCTTGAATATTTTAGTATTCTAATTAATCATAAATACTGTTATTAAAGATAACAGAAAATGCTGGTGCAAAAAATAAAGATGTAGCTTCGCTAGACTATAATTTTTATGAATAAAACCATAAGTCAAAGTTTGGCTTAATTATGAGAACTCGAAGTTTATCCTTTTTGATCAAGTTGAGGTAATGAGAGAAAATCCAGGTATAGATATGTTTCATAGATTATAGTTTCAGTCTATATTTGTGGGACTGAACCTTCCTGATTCAACACTGAAAACAAACTTATCACCACGGTACTGAGAATGTAACAGCTCAATAGCTATATTATTTTCATCGTATATAATTGATTCCTGAAACATAGCCGGGAATCCCGGATTAACCTTTAAAAGTTCTGCATCATCTTCATCAAGAGCAATTGCCCATAAGATCTGGATCGAGTGCTCCAGAGTTACACCAAAATCTTCAATTAGAAGCTTATAGAGCGAATCAGGAATTTCCATATTCATTATGTCCTTAAAATCTCTATAAGACAAATAACTTCTTTCAATAACCAGTGGAGTTCTGTTCCCACATCTTAATCTCTTAATTTCAATAACTCTGTTATCTCCCCCCAGCATCAACTTTTTTGCCATTTCTTCATCAGCTTCTATTACCTTTTTTACAATCAACCTGGTAGTGGGTTTTATATCTCTCCTTTTCAGTTCATGTGTAAGGCTCGTGATGTTCTTAAGAGAATATAAAACTTTTTCATCGCTCTTTGATGTTACAAAGGTCCCAACACCATTTTTCTTTTCAAGGATACCATCATTTACCAGCTGCATAATAGCCTGGCGAACAGTATTGCGATTCACTTTAAACATCTCTGCAAGGTCGTTTTCAGAAGGAAGTTTTTCACCCACCTTGTAGCGTTCTTTTTCAATCATTTTTCTCAACCAATTGCTCAGTTGAATGTATTTGGGCGGAGCCCCCCTCCTTCTAGTTATGTTTATCATTTATTGTTCCTTATGCTTTTATGGTTTTATTCATTAAAATTATGTTTTTTGTACCAGCATTCTCTGTTCTAGCGAAGCTATATCTTTTATTTTTTTAATAACAGTATTTATGATTGATTAGAATACCAAAATACTTAAGACTATTTAAATCTAATCTTTTATAGGTATAAAACGAATAGACAAACATGGTCTTTTATTATAATTGAAAGTGTACTTCCCTATTCATTAATCAACTATATTTTATACCAAAGTATTTCTTATATCAAGCAAGATATTTAAATAAGCTAAAAATAAAAAAGAGGAGAAGACATTAAGCCCCCTCCTCCTTACTTTTCACTTATCATATCAATCAAAAACAACTTCCCTTTTTAAACCTGAATAACCCTTCTCTTGCTAGTATCTGCATTATTGATAGATTCAGCAACAAAGTTCTCCATTTCGTCCGTAGCTTTGCTGAACTGCTGGGCTGTCGCAATCGTAGCAGGATGTGTATTGAACTGAGGTGGCTCAAGTCCTTTAGGATCATAGGCTTCTCTAAAATACTGGAACTTATTAAGCTTTTCCAGTACTTCTTCAGGTACAGGTTCCTTCCAGCCATCACTATCAAACTCAATATCAATACCAAATTCATCCACCTGATCAATGTACTTAGGTGGACAGGTAAATACTGCAGGTGCTCCTGCCAGCTTCTCAAAGTGCCACAGTCTTGTTTTACCATCAACAACAGGGCCACTTCTCATTGAGCAGATAAGCATTTTACTTGGATATCCGTTTTCCTCCATATAGTTGATAGCCTTTTTGAAAATTGCTATACTTGACCACCTTATGTCTGCTTCAGTAAGCTCAATACCAAGCTCCTCTGATTCTTTCTGAAAGTTCCCAAGCGCTTCATATCTTCCGGTCATTGATGTAATTACCGATCTCCAGAAGGTTAAATCAACTCCATTCTTCTTGGCTTCTTCCAGGCCCTCTTTTACCGCCTGAGCAACAGCAGCAAACTGCGGTAAAACATAAGCCAGAGTACAATTGGTCGGTATTCCCTTGGATGTTAAGAACTTAATAACTCTTACACCCTGCTCTGTACCGGGAATCTTCACCATAACATTTGATGCGAGGCTTGCAAGTTCCAGCGCCTGCTGTTTCATAGCTTCTTCATTCTGATAATCTCTTGGGTCTACCTGGCCTGATATGTAACCATACTTGTAGTTTGAGGCTCTAAAAACATGAAGATACTTCTCAGCCCCCCTCTTTACGACCTCTTTGTAAACCATCCACCATATTTCATGGGTGTTTGCATCAGGATTCTGCCTTTTTTTCTCGATTGACATTTCTCTCCAGAATCCAGGATCATCCTTTATTACCGCACCTGAGAGCGGAGGATTCGTTGTTACACCATGGAAAAGCTGTCCCATTGGATCGCTGGTATTGTAGTATCTGTTTAAAAGCTCATACTCAGCATCCCTTTCCTCCACAGTTGGTTTAGCCATGATTCTTTTCCATTTCCAGGAATCGAATACTAGAGGTGATGAATCCCACCAGATCTCTACATCTTCCCCGGTGTCATTAAATCTTTCCATAGGGCTCTTTTTAACTGCCATATACTTCCTCCTTCGGTTATTTTTGTTAAAAAGTTTTTATTTTTGCGAAAAATATATATAAATTGTATTGAAAAATCAAATTTATTAAATACAATAACAGCTTACAAAACGATTATTTATATGGTATTATCCATTAAAATCATGCACTTTGTACAAATATTTTTGTTTATAAAAATAATAAGCATGCAATCTCCATAAACTTTAATTTAAAATGTATTTACCTATTTCATAATAATTGAATTGATATTTAAATCTAATCTTTTCTATAAATTATAAAACAATAGAACTTAATCTAATCTATATAGCATTGAAGCTAAAAATATTAAATAAACTTAATCATTTATTAATAAAATATTAATATACCACTGTTAAAACATCAAGTTAAAATATTATATTAAGGATAGAAATATGCCAATACCTACAATCTACAGTAAAGACAGGAAGGTTTTTATTCTGGATCAAACACTCCTTCCCCTGGAAAAAAAATACATCCAGATTAAGGATGAAAAAGAAATGTGGGAAGCGATAAAAAAGCTAAGAATACGTGGGGCACCTGCTATTGGAATTGCAGCTGCCTTTGGGATATGGCTTGGTATTAAAGATTTTAAAGGCGATGAGATTAAAAAGTTTTTAAAGCGATTTAATGATGTATGTGATTATCTTGCAACTTCAAGACCTACTGCGGTTAACCTTTTTTGGGCTATTGATAGAATAAAAAACCTGGTAAATAAGAATTTGGAACTAAAACCAGAGGAGTTGAAAGATATAATTTTTGAAGAAGCAAATCTAATGATTGAAGAGGACAATAATGTATGCAGGGCTATCGGGTGCCATGGTGTAAGGCTAATAAAAGATGGAGATTCTCTAATCACCCATTGTAATGCAGGCGGGCTTGCTACAGCAATGTACGGGACTGCTCTCGCGCCAATGTATAGGGCTAAAGAGCTTGGCTACAATATACATGTATGGGTCGATGAAACAAGGCCACTTCTTCAGGGAGCAAGAATTACGGCATTCGAGTTAGTAGAAGCTAAAATTCCCGCAACTTTAATCACTGATAATATGGCTGCTTTTGTAATGTATCAGGGCAAGGTTAATCTTGCTATAGTTGGTGCTGATAGAATTGCAGCAAACGGAGATACGGCAAATAAAATTGGCACTCTGGCCCTTGCAATTCTATCCTCTGAGTTTAATGTTCCCTTCTATATAGCAGCTCCCCTATCAACAATAGATCTCAACAAAAGTTCAGGGGAAGACATTCCAATTGAAGAAAGAAATCCGGATGAAGTTATCAGGGGTTTTGGTAAACAGACCGCTCCTTCCAATATAAAGGTCTATAATCCGGCATTTGATGTAACACCAGCTAGATATATCACTGGTATAATTACTGAAAAGGGAATAATTCATCCTCCATTTGAAGAAAATATTAAAAAGCTCTTCTAAAATTAGGGCATAAAACGAGAAGGGTAGCTTTATAGCTTCTGCACTATTCTCAAATACTGGAGTTACCCTCGGAGGATTTATCTGTTATCTATTATTTGGCGATGAGGGGCTTTACTTTTCTAGCCTATATATATATACATTTCAACTTCAGGATACTCCTTTCCAATCGGGCTTGGAACAAACCCAGGAAAATCCATGCTGGTAACAAATATAATGACAATTGTTGTATTCATTATATTAATCTTATTAAAGATGGCCATTTAATCAGGAGAATTGATATATTTATTTCAGGATTTAATAAAATTTTATTAATCAGGGCAAAAAATTGTTTGATGCTTCGAAAATAATCAGGATTGTCAAAGAAAATATAGAAGGTCTTGATGCCTTTACTGTAATTCCTGTAGTAGATCTTAA
>Ga0164318_10002839_pt1 | contig 16228 bp, 9 predicted proteins | sample GuaBasSedimGuay9_FD_113734 | JGI IMG/M metagenome (GOLD analysis project Ga0164318, IMG submission 113734) | Subseafloor sediment microbial communities from Guaymas Basin, Gulf of California, Mexico - Guay9, Core 4571-4, 0-3 cm | ecosystem: Environmental > Aquatic > Marine > Hydrothermal vents >...
GCTGTAAAAGTGCGTATAGTTTCGGTAAATGTCCCCGCCCGTCAAATGAATGTGTCCCCTGCTGAGCCGTTAAAAGCGTGAAGCGTAACTCGTGAAGTGTGAAGCGAGATACGAGTTCATTGTTTTCTTGACATTTTGCAGTGATCTTGCGATACTCGTTCCTGTGAAATGGTTATTGTTTTTTGTGGAGTGAAAAATGAGAGCATCAGAGATGAAAAAGGGCCAGACCGTTAAAATCGACGGCAAGCTATATTCAATTGTTGACTATCAACACGTAAAGCTCGGCAAAGGCGGCGCCGTTTATCAGACAAAACTGAAAAGCTTATCCGACGGCTCAATTCAAAATGTTCGCCTGCGTTCAGGAGAAACGGTCGAAGAGGCGTATCTGGATAAGCGCACTTATGAGTATCTGTATTCGTCCGGCAGTGAACACGTCCTAATGGATACCAAAACCTACGACCAAATCACGCTCGATGACGATGCGTTCGGCGACGGTGTGAAGTATCTCAAGTCGAATGCCAGATTAGAAGTGGCTGTGTACGATGGCAAACCGGTTGTAGTTGAATTGCCCAACACGGTGGATTTGAAGGTTACGGACACCCCGCCGGAAATTAAAGGCGCCACGGCGACAAATCAAAATAAGCCGGCAACACTGGAGACAGGCCTTGTCGTACAAGTACCGCCTTTTGTTAAAATCGGCGAAATTATCCGTGTTGATACCCGCACCGGCGAATACTTGACCAGAGTGAAAGAGTAAGAAGTGAACTAAAGTTAAAAGTGCCTAAAGTGCCTAAAATTATGAATTATTTTTTAACTTTAGCTCACTTTAGGCACTACTTTTTTAGTTGCGATGTTCAGTAAAATAAGCAAGGCACTCATAAAAGTTTTCGGCTCCCGTAATGAGCGGTTAGTCAAAGCGTATATGGCAATCGCTCAGCAGGCCGGTGCGTTTGAGGAGCAAGTAAAAAAACTCAGCGACGAAGAGCTGAAAGCCAAAACCGTCCAGTTCAAAGCTACTATACAATCAGGGGCCAGGCCGGAAGATATTTTACCCGAAGTTTTTGCTGTTGTCCGTGAAGCGGCCAGGCGAAATGTCGATATGCGGCACTTCGACGTTCAGCTTGTCGGCGGCAATGTTCTCTACGAAGGCAAAATCGCCGAGATGGCAACCGGCGAAGGCAAAACCCTCGTTGCGACACTGGCGGCATACCTTGTTCATTTAACCGGAAGAAAAGTTCATTTAGTTACCGTCAACGACTACCTTGCAAAACGCGACGCTGAATGGATGGGGCCGGTCTATAACGCTTTGGGGATGACAGTGGGCGCAATACAGGCGGATATGGACACGGCTGGTGAAGAACGAAAAGCTCAATACAATTGCGATATTACATACGGCACAAACAACGAGTTTGGCTTTGATTATCTCCGCGACAATATGAAGATGTCGCTTGAACAAATGGTTCAGCCGGAATTGGAATACGCCATAATCGACGAAGTCGATTCAATTCTAATCGACGAAGCCAGGACGCCTCTTATTATATCCGGCCCTGCCTTCGACGATGTAAGCAGATACAAAAAGGCGGACAATGTAACGAGAAAGCTAATCAACCTGCAAAGCGACTACGACCGCATCAAAAAACAAATCGATACCTGTCAGCGAATTATCGCCAATGCCGAGGGCGAACTTGCCGAGGCCAAAAAAGCCAGCGATAGCGAGCGAGTCGAAAAAGCCAAGAAGGTAATCGAAGAAAATCAGGCCAAACTACAAAGGGCCGAGGCCGGATTAACTTCAGCCACGCAATATTATGAAGTCGAATACGACAAGAAAGCCGTTCATCTGACTCACGAAGGAGTTGGCGCCGCCCAGGAAATAGCCGGCGTCGGCTCATTCTTTACCGGCTCGAATATGGAATGGCCGCATCTGCTGGAACAGAGCTTACGGGCGCACATTACCTTCGAGAGAGAAAAAGATTATGTCGTTATGGACGGCAAGGTTGTTATTGTTGACGAATTTACCGGCCGGCTGATGCACGGGCGGCAGTGGTCGGACGGACTCCATCAGGCAGTCGAAGCAAAAGAAAATGTTCCAATAAAAGAAGAGAGCCAAACACTTGCAACAATCACTTTGCAGAACTTTTTCAAACTTTACGAGCAGATAGCTGGAATGACCGGCACAGCATTGACCGAAGCCGACGAGTTTATGGATATCTACAAACTCGATGTTGTTGCAATTCCGACTAACAAGCCGTGCATCAGGGACGATAGGGACGACGTAATCTATAAATCACTGAGCGAAAAGTTCAACGCAATAGTTGACGAGATAAATGACGTCAGTGCCTCCGGCCGTCCGGTGCTTGTCGGTACAGTCAGCGTGGAAAAAAACGAAGCTCTCTCGGCTGCTCTCAAGAAAAAATTCGGCCTTGAGCATGAGGTTCTGAACGCCAAGCAGCACGAGCGGGAAGCTGTCATAGTCGCCAAGGCCGGCCAGCAGCACAAGGGCAGGGACGGACGAATGCGGGGCAATGTTACAATCGCAACAAATATGGCCGGACGCGGCACGGATATAAAACTCGGCCCCGGCGTAGCCGAAATCGGCGGACTGCACGTGCTCGGAACCGAACGCCATGAAGCCAGAAGAATCGACAACCAGCTCAGAGGCCGAACCGGCAGACAGGGCGACAAAGGTTCCAGCCAGTTCTTTCTTAGCTTCGACGATGACCTGATGCGAATCTTTGCGCCGGAATGGACGGTCAAGGCGCTTTCCTGGATTGGCTGGGAAGAAGGTCAGCCAATTGTACACAAACGGATAAGCAAAGGCATCGAAAAGGCACAAAAAAAAGTCGAAGAGCGAAACTTCGAGACCCGAAAGAGCTTGCTCGAATACGACGAGGTGATGGACTATCAGCGGAAAATCTTTTACTCACGCAGACGAAAAATCCTGAGCGGAAAAGGCCTTAAGAGTATTATCGAGGAGATGCTCGATGCAACCATCGCAAAAAACTGCGACACGATTTTTAACGAGCGGTATCCACTTAAATGTATTATCGAATGGGCTGGAAGCAATTTTGGCGTCGATTTGAAAATGTCAGACATTGCCGGTGCTAAAGCGGAAGAGATTGAAAAATTAATCAAACGACAGGCAAAAGAATCAGTCGCTAATGAAATATCGCTTTCTATGGGGGAATATCTGGAGGACTACAGCAACCCGCAAAGCTGGGATGTCGCAGGATTGTGTAAGTGGGCGATGAGCGCCTTTCACGTAAGTTTAAGTCCTTCCAAAGTCAAACACCAATCGCCGGAGGAAATTGAAGAACAATTGGTTTCAGCCGCCGCCGAGCAGGTTGATAAGAAAGATTGTTCGCAACTGGATGAGTTTCTGAAGAAAGATTTTCCCGTTCGTACATTCGCCCAGTTGGCACGCGCCAAGTTTGACGTGAAACTGGACATCGAACAGTTGAAGCAGCTTGATACATCTCAGATTCGTCAGCTTCTCAGCAAAGAAATCGCAGCCAAATACAAACAAAAGGAAATCGAGTACCCGGTCGAATTTGCGATGAATATGGCTTACGGGCCTCAGGGAGCGAACGTCTATGGCTTTGAGACGCTTGCCGAGTGGGCAAATAAAAAGTTCAACGCCGGCTTCTCGGCTGAACGTATACAAAATACCAAACCTAATGCCCTGCGCAGAGAGCTGCTCGAATTGAGCAAAAACTTCAACAACGGCGAATTGGAAAGGGAACTCTCTGAAAAAATTGCTAACTTGAGCGTTGCCGAATTGGTGGACTGGGCCAACAAAAGGTTCAACGCCTCTTTGAGTAAAGACGAGTTGGGAGAAGGACAGGAATTAAAGGAACGGCTCTCGGAGGTGGCCAGAGAATTTTTGCGTTCTGAATTGAGCGACCTTGAGAAGTACGTTTTAATCCAGATTTACGACAGCACCTGGAAAGACCATCTCTATTCGATGGACCATCTGAAAAGCAGTATCTGGATGCGGTCGTGGGCTGAAAAAGACCCCAAGACCGAATACAAGCGTGAAGGATTCAGAATGTTCAACGAGATGCTCGAAACCATCGAGGAGCGTGTTACGGATATTATATTTAAGGTACACCTCGAAGCCGGCGCCGGAGTCAGAAGCGTTTGGAATGTAAGTCGGGTTGCGCATGATGAGGTCGGCCAGTTTGCGATGGCCGAGCGTCAGCGGGCCGCTGCCCAGGCCCCACAGGGCGAAATGAAAGTAAAGCAAATTCGGCTGGAACATCCTAAGGTTGGTCGTAACGACCCATGCCCCTGCGGCAGCGGGAAAAAATACAAAAAATGTTGCGGGAAGAATTTATAGCGTTTGTCGTTTTATATGCCTGAAAAAGAAAACATCGAGCAACGTTTCGCTGCTCGATGTTTCCCGGAGGGGAGAAAATGTTCTTTACTTTTGCGCTATCGGCAGCAGTGTCATTGCTACTTTAGCCAAAAAGATGTGGTTTTTGCTTGTTCCTATAAAGTCCAGCATTGTCGGCGGAAAATGGTCGTGAAATTTGCAGTGAATTGTAGGTTTGCATAAAAAATCGGCTAATCAAGCTCCATTGGTTCGAGGTCCCTGCTGCCTCGGCGATAAATCGTAATCCCTTTACAGCCGAGCTGGTAGGCAAGCTTGTAGGCCTTATCGACCGCCGCTGGCGTGGCTTTTTCGCTGAAGTTTATGGTCTTACTGACCGCTGCGTCACAGTGCTGTTGAAAGCCGGCCTGCATTCGGATGTGCCATTGCGGCTTAATATCGTAGGCACATTTGAAAACTTTGCGGATTGCCGGTGGAATCCGGGTGATTTTCTGAATACTGCCTGCCTGTCTGATTTGTTTTTCCAGCTTTTTGTTGTAAAAGCCGTTTTTCTCAGCGACCTGTTTGAAAACCGGATTTATTTGTAGCATCTTTGAACCATCCAGTATTCGGCGGACAAACACCGGCGAGTAGGCCGGCTCAATTCCAGATGAACAGTCAGCAATGATACTGATTGTGCCGGTCGGAGCTACACAGGTAATCGAAGCGTTGCGAACTTTTTTGTTCCTTTTGGTCCGCCAGATACTCTGGTTCCAGTTCGGAAACGGCCCCCGCAAATCGGCGAGAGCGCAACTGGCCTTGCGAGCGTTTTCGTTGATAAACTTCATAAGAGTTGTTCCGAACTCAACGGCTCGCTTCGAGTCGTAAGGTATCCCAAGCGCAAATAAGCAATCGGCAAACCCCATAACCCCCAGGCCGATTTTTCGGTTGGCCTGAGCCAGCCGAACGGTGCCTATGACCGGATAGCTGCCGACGTCGATAATATTGTCTAAAAATCGTACTGCTAATTTGACGGTCGCAGCCAGTTCCTGCCAGTCCATATTTGCTTTGCCGTCAGATGACGTTACGAATTTCGCAACATTTATGCTGCCGAGTGTGCAGGCCTCATAATCGAGCAACGGCTGTTCTCCGCAGGGATTTGTCGCCTCTATTTTGCCCAGCGAAGGTGTCGGATTGTCACGGTTGATTCTGTCGATAAAGACCACGCCTGGTTCGCCAGTTTTATGGGCGCACTTGATAATCGTTTTCCAGATGTCGCCGACGGTATAGAATTTGCCTTTTGCCTGCGGCGCTGGCGCTGATTTGCCGGCCAGCTTGTGCAAATCGCTTATCGTGTAGTCTGTAATATCAATTCGACGGGGTAATAAATACCGCTGGCCGGTGCGTGGGTTTTTTACGATGTGCAGGGAGTCGCTGGAGCTAAGTACCCGTTTCATCCAGTCATCTGTTACTTTGACTGAGATATTGAAGTTTGTAAAGGCCTTGAGGTTCTGTTTGGCATACAGAAACTTTAGTATATCCGGATGCTCAACGCTCATCATCCCCATATTTGCGCCCCTGCGAAAAGCACCTTGCTGAATTGCGTTTGTTGCTTCTGAGAAGACCCGCCAGAAACTTATTGGCCCTGATGTTGTTCCGCCGGACGATGCAACGCGGTCGCCGGTTGGCCTTAGTTTGTCGAATGAAAAGCCCGTTCCGCCGCCGGCTTTTTGAATCAGAGCGGACTGCTTAATTGTCTCGAATATCGCTTCTATACTGTCCTCAACCGGCAACACGAAGCATGCGCTCAGCATCCCGCCAGGCCGATTGGCGTTCATAAGGGCAGGCGAATTCGGCAGGAATTTTAGAGACGCCATCAGGTCGTAAAACCTTTTGTGCCAGCCGTTGATTTGGTTGCTGTCAGCTCCGTATTTGGCTTCTGCGCCGGCTATCAATGATGCCGTCCTGCTGAAAAGCTGAGCCGGCGTCTCGATACATTTGCCCTGGCTGTCCTTAATCAAGTACCGGCTTTGCAACACGGTCAGAGCATTCTCGCTAAGCTCCGGCGGTTTTCCGGGCGGCGGTATAACTTCGTATTTCGTATCTTGCATTTCGTCTTCGGCTTCTAAAATTTTTTAAGCCATCTGAATCGAAAGACCGAGCGTATTTTTTCGGTGAACCGGACTCCTATTTGCTGTGTACTGGTTTTGAAATCGGCTCGTTTCAAATCCCCAGCGTTCGGCTTGGCTGACGATTTACCGAAGGCCGATAGTATCCCCGCAACCAAACCAAGAAATGAATTCGTTTTTGGATATTTCAAGTTTCAGATTACAAATTTCAATTTCTGTATTCTGCATCCCGCCACGGCGGGTAAATCTGTATTCTGCCTTCTGAACTGATGGCTGTCTAAAATCTGTGGCTTGGCATCATAGTATCTCTGTACTGCTGTTATCCCGCCTTCTGCTTCGCCGCTGGTTTTGTAGTCGCCGTCTAAAAGCCACCGGCTAATCTCATCATCGTATTCAGCAGGGTAAATAAGAGCCACCACGAATTTGTCATCTGAGTATTTAGCTAAATGCGCTTTGGCCCGGCAGGGTGGAGCGACCTTGACAGCTAAATTGACAAGCTCCTTAAAATCATTATTAGCGGCTTCGAGTTTTTTTGAGTAGAAAAACATTCCCGCTTCAAGCTGGAAAATCTCTGCCGGGACGCCTTTTAGTTCGAGTTTGCCGTCCGGATAGGCCTTGTGGATTTTATAGACCTTCCCGGCTTTGTACTTTTCGCTTTCCAGCAGTTCAGCTACTTCCTGGGCGGTAAAGCCGACACTGGCGTAGTCGCCAAAGTCAAAGATATACAGCCCGACATATTCTTCGCTGTTTTGCAGTTTCGGTAATTTCATAAGTTTATTATAGCCGCAGATTTCACAGATTGCACGGATTTTTTGAGTGGAAATTAGTAACCGAGCCGAGCGGCGTAAGCCGCCGGTTAAATAGAGATTCGTTACTGTGTTTGGAATGATGAGTTGCAATAATGATTGCGAATCTCGATTACTTGGGGACTTACATCCTTTTTTTATTGCTATCTCAAGCTAAATTTGATAAAATTAACTATATAACAGCATTAAAGGTCGCCGATAATTCTCGAAAATCAGTGGTCAATTAGACACATGGAATAACCAATATATTGATAACGAAAGGGATGAAAAATGAAAAGGTTCTTTACCCTTGAATACTGGCAGGATGATAACTGGTTCGTCGGAAAATTAAAGGAAATTCCGGGAGTCTTCAGCCAGGGCAAAACCATAGAAGAACTAAAGGAAAATATAATTGATGCGTATCATATGATGCTTGCCGAATCTAACGTTGAAGAGGAACACGCCGACATCAAGCATATAGAGCTTGGAGTCGAAGTGTGAAACGAAAGGCCTTGATAAAGGATATTGTTAAAGGCGGTTGTTTCCTGAAAAGACACGGCAGCAGACATGATATTTATGCAAATCCAAGAAACGGCAAACATGCTCCAATTCCAAGACACTCCGAAATAAAAGACTCATTGGTTGGGCTAATCAAAAAGCAACTTGGAATATGACCACCGGCACCAACCACCTCGCACTGACGGGAATGTACCATACCACAACGTGATTAGCTTACAAAGCCAGATTAGTTGACAACTTTCAGTTTTGCAAATCTTCGTTTGCCGACCTGAATAATCATACCGTTGGTCGGCGTAATTTCGGCGTTGGGGTCATTGACTTTACTGCCGTCAATGCTCACGGCTGATTGCTTTATCATCCTCTTTGCTTCGCCGCCCGATGATACCAGTTTGCAGGCCACCAGCAGCTTACTGGCCATAATCGGCTCGGCAGCTATTTCAATTTCCGGTATCTCATCCGGTAGTTGTTTTTTCGCAAATACCTTCTCGAACTCAGCAGCGGCAATTTGCGCAGCCGTTTCATTGTAAAACTGGGCAACGATTGTTTTGCCAAGCAGAACTTTTGCCTCTTTCGGATGTGTCTTATCACTGTTGACCAGTTCTGCTATTTTTTCGTCCGGCAAGTCGGTTAAAAGCGTAAAGTAATTTTCCATCATCTCATCGGAAATACTCATAACTTTGCCAAACATATCATTCGGTTCATCAGTTACGCCGATGTAGTTGCCTTTGGATTTGCTCATTTTTTCTTTGCCGTCCAGTCCGACAAGAATCGGCATAGTGATTACAACCTGCGGCTGCTGGCCGTAGGCCCTCTGGATATCCCTGCCGACAAGGTTGTTGAATGTCTGGTCTGTGCCGCCTAATTCAACGTCGCTTTTTATCATAACCGAATCGTAGCCCTGCATAAGTGGGTACAGAAATTCGTGCATATAAACGTCTTCGTCCGCCTGAAGGCGTTTTTTGAAGCTGTCTCGCTGAAGCATCTGTGCGACTGTTTTCTTGGCTACCAGTTGAATTATTTCCATTGCGGTCAGCTTTTCGAGCCATTCGCTGTTGTATCGTATTTCGAGTTTGTCTTCGGCTGTATCCAGGATTTTGCCGGCCTGTTTGAAATATGTTTTTGCGTTTTCCCTGATTTGTTCGTTGGTCAGCATTGGCCGGGTAGCATTTTGGCCGGATGGGTCGCCGATTCGTGCGGTGTAGTCGCCGATGATGAGAACGGCTTTATGGCCGAGGTTCTGAAACTGTCGCATCTTCCGCAGCACTACCGTATGGCCGAGATGTATATCCGGGCTGGTCGGGTCAAGGCCGAGCTTTATGCGAAGCTGCTTTCCGGCATTTTCAGCTTCGGCGAGTTTTTCAGACAGTTCTTGCTCGCTGAAGATTTCAGCCGTGCCGCGTTTGAGCGATTTAACCTGTTCTGCGATTTTTTTAGCCATAAATTCACTTTCCATTTAGGTACTCATTAAAAATCAGGTATTTCTGTACATAATCTTTAATTGCATCTTCGAGGCAAATCGTTTCTTTATCGTAGCCGGCTTGGCGGAGCTTGGTCGTGTCGGCTTCGGTAAAATACTGGTATTGATTACGGAACGATTCCGGCATCTCGATATATTCGATGTTTGGCTCTTTCCCCACAGCGGCGAAAACCGCTTTTACCAAATCGTTCCACGTCCGCGCCTTTCCGGTGCCGATATTAAATAAGCCATTTACCTTTTGGTTATCAAAGAAGAACAATGTCATATCGACGGCGTCTTTGATGTAAATAAAATCACGCAGGTATTCGCCGTCAGCGTATTTCGGATTGTGTGATTTGAACAACTGAACCTTGCCGGTTGCGTTTATCTGCTCGTAGGCCTTTAAGATGAAACTTCGCATATCGGCCTTGTGGTATTCATTCGGTCCAAAAACATTAAAGTATTTTAAGCCAACAATTTTTTTCAACAGCCCGGCTCTGTGCGCCCACAGGTCAAACAGTTGCTTGGAATAGCCATAGCAATTCTGCGGCTTCAACTCGTGTATTTTTTCATCGTTGTCGGAAAAGCCGACTGAGCCGTCGCCGTAAGTCGCTGCGCTCGAAGCGTAAATAAAACGAATGCCGGCTTGTGCCGCCCATTGAGCTAATAGTTTTGTGTACTCGTAGTTGTTTTTTATAAGGTATGAAGCGTTTGTCTCGGTCGTGCTTGTGCAGGCGCCGAGATGAAAAACCGCCTCTACAGGCGGACTGACCTTGCCTGCGATAACCATTTCTAAAAAATCGTCTTTCTCTACATAATCAGCGAAAGACAGGTTGACCAAATCTTTCCACTTTGCGTTTGTAGCAAGTTCGTCAACGACAAGAATATCGGTAATTTGCCGTTTGTTTAATGCAGCTATTATTGCCGAGCCGATAAAGCCGGCTCCGCCGGTAACTATTATCATCTGTAAATTCCTAAGTTTCCTAAGTCAAAACCTGCAGTGAAACCACAGGCCAAATACTAACGACTGAACATCGGCTATGTCAAATGTTTAGCGTTTTTTATGCGCATAAAAAAGGCCGCCCAAAAGTGAGCGGCCCTGCAAAATAAAACCAGAGTATGATTCAACACAGAGCGATATAGCTCGCTATCGCCAGTACGAGAAGCCGTTTTTTATTGAACGTGAACGGAACCCAGATTTCGTAATAAAACTTCTTCATCACCACCGTATCCCCCGATAGCCATTATTCTGCAACACCATTATTATAACCTAAACCGGCGTCCAAAGTCAAGAAAAAACACCCTTTGATAAACGTAAGCCGTTGTTTGTAAGGTAGTTATGTTATGAAGACGAGCGGATTTTTTGCCTGTTCCGTTCCGCCGGTATTCCTTAATTTCCGAGCAGCCGGGAATTATAATGATAACGCAGAACTTGTCTGTATAATGACGTTTTTCGGGACTGGAAAGCAGCAGAGGAATATCAAATGGTAAATCCATCTAAAATGATTTTCAGACAGTACGGTCGTTCACGCCATCTCAAGGTCGAGACCGCCGAGGAGTTGAAATATGTTGTCGAACTTGATGAAGCCCTTTGGGTTGCGACCAGTGCGCCGGTGGATATGCTGAATTGTGATGGAACTTTTTTACGGCTGCTTGACAAAAACAACACCGGCAGGATTCTGTGCAGCGAGGTAAAAGATGCTATCAGCTGGCTTTTAAGCACATTGAGTAGCCATACAGAGATAACCGCTCACAGTGAAACACTGCGTCTGAACGCTGTCAATACCGGCACGCCGCAAGGCCAACAAATCCAGGATGCGGCAAGAGAAATTATCAGCAAGCTGAACGAAACAGATACAGAGAAAGTTACACTCCAGCAGGTTCGTCAGGTCAAAACGCAGGTTGCATCAATGCCGGTCAGCGAGGCCGGCGTCGTTTTGCCAGAAGCGGCAAAAGATGCTGAAATACGACAGTTCATTGACGACATTCTCAAAACAATCGGCGGCACTGCGCATCCTAACGGCGCCGAAGGTATAGGTTCGGCTCAGTTAGCAAGCTTCCTTGAGCAGGCCGCCTCTGAACTCCACCGATGTGAGCAGGGCAATGCCCCGGCAGACGAGGACAAAACCGCTGTTATGTCTCTCGGCGAACAGAAGCTGCGCAAATACTTGGAGCCGCGGTTTGCGAATTCGCTACGTTCGCTTATTGCCGATGGCACACGCACCGCCGCTATGATGAACAAAATTCGACTGCTTGAAAAGCTCATTCTTTACCAGTGTTATATGATAGAGTTCGTAAATAATTTTGTCAGTTTTCCCCGACTCTACGATACGCACAGCCGGGCGATGTTTGAAATGGGGTCTCTGGTGATGGACGGTCGGCGGTTTAACCTTGCGGTTAAAGTTCATGACAGGGCTCGGCATATCCGGATTGCCGGGGCTTCCAATATGTACCTGATGTATGTGGAAATTACGCCCAGCGGCGAAAGTCCGAAAATTGAGGTAGCCGTGCCTGTAACTTCCGGCGGCAAAGGCAACTTGTGCATAAGCAAGAGAGGTGTTTTTTATGATACAGCCGGTCGTGAATATGACGCTGAAGTTGTTCACATAATAGAAAATCCTATCAGTTTCAGCGAAGCGCTTTTGTCGCCGTTCCAGCGTCTCGGCAGGTTGCTGACCGGCAAAATCGAATCTATCACGGCTAAAGCCGAGCAGAAACTTGATACGCGCGCTTCGGCGGCGGTAAGCCATCTCGGCTCGGAGCCGTCAGCTTCCAGAGCTGCTCCAAAGCAGACCTCTGGAATTGTCAACGGCGGCCTTGCAATGGGAGCGGCAGTGGCCCTGGCCGCTCTTGGCTCGGCTGCCGCTTACATAACAAAAACCCTGGCAGAAACCTCATTGTCGGCGATAGTGTTCAGTATTCTCGCAGCGTTGCTGCTTGTGTTGATACCCATTACTATTGTCGCTTTTCTAAAGCTGCGCAAGCGCAACATAAGCGCTATTCTGGAGGGCTCCGGCTGGGCGATAAATGCACAGATGCGCCTGACGTACCGGCAGGCACGCTTCTTTACGGAAAGGCCCCGGTATCCCAAAGGTGCAAAAGGCATCCGCTGCTTTCCATAGCGGGCGATGGGATTCGAACCCACGACATTCGGCTTGGGAAGCCGACATTCTACCACTGAATTACGCCCGCAACCATTCTGTTTCTCAATTCTAACAAAATTTACATTGCTTGATATAGTAAAAAGTTGTATAAAATCGGCTGATGATAAATTATTGTTCCTGTTTTAGAAAGTGGAGATGTTATGAAACGCAAAATGATTACAATCGACGGAAATACGGCAGCGGCTTCTGTAGCTCACGCAACGAATGAAGTGATTGCCATATATCCGATTACGCCGAGTTCGCCTATGGGTGAGATTGCCGACGCCAAATCAGCTAAAGGCGAGCCGAATATCTGGGGGGCAGTTCCCTCGGTTACGGAGATGCAGTCCGAAGGCGGAGCATCCGGCGCCGTGCACGGCGCACTAGCAGCGGGCGCCTTGACGACCACCTTTACCGCATCACAAGGGCTTTTGCTGATGATTCCGAATATGTACAAAATCGCCGGCGAACTGCTGCCGACCGTTTTTCACGTCTCGGCAAGGTCATTGGCCTGCCAGGCACTTTCAATTTTCGGCGACCATTCCGACGTGATGGCCTGTCGCCAGACCGGCTTCGCTATGCTTTGTTCGGGTAACATTCAGGAAATTATGGATTTTGCGCTTATCGCCCAGGCCTCGACACTGAACAGTCGTGTTCCTTTCCTGCACTTTTTTGATGGTTTCAGGAACAGCCACGAGGTTCAGAAAGTAGAGGAGCTGACTTATGATGATATGCGTGCGATGATAGATGAAGACAAAATTGCCCAGCATAAAGCCAGGGCGCTGTCGCCGGACAGGCCGCAGATTTGCGGCACCGCCCAGAATCCCGATGTGTATTTTCAGGGGCGTGAGACGGTCAATAAATACTATTTAGCCGCTCCGCAGATTGTTCAAGATGCGATGGACAAATTTGCCGGAATTGTTGGCCGCAGCTACCACTTGTTCGACTACGTCGGGCCGAAAGATGCAGAGAAAGTTATTGTTATTATGGGCTCGGGCGCTGACACCGCGCACGAGACGGTCGAATTCCTAGCGTCTAAAGGCGAAAAGGTCGGCGTGGTAAAGGTACGGCTTTACAGGCCATTCAGCATTAAACACTTTATTAACCGGCTGCCGAAGAGCGTTAAAAAAATTGCGGTGCTGGACAGAACGAAAGAGCCGGGCTCAATCGGAGAGCCGTTATATCTGGACGTTCGTACCGCTGTCGGCGAAGCGATGGCCAGCAGCAAAACGGCTTTCGAGAAATATCCAGTTATTGTCGGCGGTCGATACGGATTAGGGTCGAAGGAATTTACGCCGGCTATGGTGAAGGCGGTTTTTGATAACCTCGACGCCGCAGAACCCAAAAACAGTTTCACAGTTGGCATTATCGACGACGTTACAAATACCAGCTTGGAAGTGGATGAATCTTTCGATGTTTCTGATGAGGGGTTTTACTCGGCAATGTTCTGGGGACTCGGCTCGGACGGAACGGTCGGCGCAAACAGAAACTCCATAAAAATTATCGGCGAGCTGACAGATAATTACGCCCAGGCATACTTCGTTTATGATTCGCGAAAGGCCGGCGCAGTAACAGTATCGCATCTTAGATTTGGAAAGAAACTCATTCGAAGGCCCTACCTTGTGAGCAAGGCCGATTTTGTCGCCTGTCATAATCCGAGCTTTCTGGAAAAATACGATATGCTCTCGGCAGCAAAACAGGGGGCGACGTTTTTGTTGACAAGCAGCCATAATAAAGACGAGGTCTGGGATACTCTGCCGCAGAAGGCACAAAAACAGATAATCGAAAAGAAGCTGAAATTCTACGTTATCGACGCTATTTCGCTCGCCGCCGAGCTTGGCCTGGGTGGGCGAATTAACGTGGTTATGCAGACCGCCTTTTTCAAAATCAGCAATATCATACCGCTCGATACCGCCGTCAAAGCTATCAAGGACGCTATCAGGAAAACTTACGGTAAAAAGGGCGAAAAAGTTGTCGAGATGAACAATTCCGCGGTCGATAGCGCTCTCGAAAAAATTTACGAAGTTAAAGTTCCGGATAAGGTAACAAGCAAAATAAAGATGCGGCTGCCGGTACCGCAGGATGCTCCAGATTTCGTTCGGGAAGTTACAGGAGAGCTTATAGCGCTTCGCGGCGATAAGCTGCCGGTGAGCAAAATGCCGGTTGACGGAAAGTTTCCGACCGGAACAACTCAATATGAGAAACGCAATATCGCCGTCAATATACCGGCGTGGGAGCCGGCTCTTTGTATTCAATGCGGCAGATGTTCTCTGCTTTGTCCGCACGCCGCTATAAGAATGAAGGCCTATGACGAGAAATATCTCGAGGGCGCTCCGGCAACATTCAAAAGCACCGAGGCGAAAGGTAAAGACCTTGCCGGTATGAAGTTCACTGTCCAGGTCGCTCCGGAGGACTGCACCGGCTGCGGAGTTTGCGTGGTCAATTGCCCTGCTGTCGAAAAGGACGAGAACAAGCAGCTAACAGGCCGAAAGGCATTGAATATGGTGCCGCAGGAGCCGCTCCGCAAACAGGAGCGTGAGAATTACAAGCACTTCCTGTCGATTCCAAATACCGAGGGCAAGCTATTCAAAGCCGATACCGTAAAGGGCAGTCAGTTGATTCAGCCATTGTTCGAGTATTCCGGTGCTTGTGCCGGCTGCGGAGAAACACCTTACGTAAAGCTGCTGACGCAACTGTTTGGCGACAGGGCTTTGATTGGAAATGCAACTGGCTGCTCATCAATTTACGGTGGCAACCTGCCGACAACACCTTACACAAAAAGGCCGGACGGCAGAGGACCGGCCTGGAGCAACAGCTTGTTCGAGGATAACGCTGAGTTTGCGATGGGGATGCGGCTAACGGTCGATAAATTCAAAGAACACGCCCTTAAATTACTTGGTAAAGCAACTGAAGACGGTTTCATCAATGCCGCCCTGGCAGAAGAAATCCGAACGGCTGCATTAGCCAACGACCCAGCACAGGAAGCTATCGAACAGCAGCGAAGCCGAGTAGAGACGTTAAAACAATCGCTTAAGAATAATCGAACATCAATAATCAGTAATCAATTATTAAGTATTGCTGATTTTCTTGTTCGCAAATCCGTCTGGGCGCTCGGCGGTGATGGCTGGGCTTACGATATCGGATACGGCGGACTGGACCACGTCCTGGCAAGCGGAGCAAACGTTAATGTGCTTGTTTTAGATACCGAGGTTTATTCCAATACAGGCGGGCAGATGTCGAAGTCCACACCAAGGGCGGCGGTTGCAAAATTTGCGGCGGCAGGAAAGCCAAGGCCTAAAAAAGACCTGGGAATGATGGCTATGATTTATGGAAATACCTATGTTGCTAAGGTCGCTCTCGGCGCAAACCCCAATCAAACGGTAAAAGCGTTTGTTGAAGCAGAGGCCTATCCGGGACCTTCGCTTATAATTGCCTATTGTCATTGTATCGCTCACGGTATCAATATGACCAAGGGCTATCAAGAGCAGAAAAAGGCCGTCGATTGCGGCCATTGGCCGTTGTACAGGTTCGACCCGCAACTCAGAGAGCAAGGTAAGAACCCACTTCAGCTTGACTCGAAGGCGCCCACGCTTGATGTGGAGGAATATATTTACGGCGAAAATCGTTACCGTATACTGAAGCAATCGAATCCGGAAGCGGCGGCGAAACTACTCACGCTTGCGAAAAGCGACGCCGCACAGAGATACAGCTTGATGGAACAGCTCGCAGAACTGCCCTGCGGTGATAGTAAATGATTATTATTGATGAATTATACCAATTGGACTAAGTAAATGCGCTTTTTGACAGACAATCAATTATTGTGTCATGCCTGCGAAAGCAGGCATCCAGTACATATATAAACCTATGGATTCCCGCTTTCGCGGGAA
>Ga0164318_10002840_pt1 | contig 16225 bp, 14 predicted proteins | sample GuaBasSedimGuay9_FD_113734 | JGI IMG/M metagenome (GOLD analysis project Ga0164318, IMG submission 113734) | Subseafloor sediment microbial communities from Guaymas Basin, Gulf of California, Mexico - Guay9, Core 4571-4, 0-3 cm | ecosystem: Environmental > Aquatic > Marine > Hydrothermal vents...
CTGAGCAGAAATAGTGGAATAAAAATAACCGCAGCCCAGCCATAGTCTTTCAGCTCATGCATCAGGGGGAAGTGCTGGAAACGAAGGTAAAAAGCAAAGAAAAAGCTGGATGACAGCAGCGCGGCATCAACAAAAATTACTAATCTTCTGATAATAGTTGACTGCTCTTTCAGCATAATTAATGACTATGGTACCAGTATTGTCAGCTGATTGTTTCTCTTGTATCAAAAGCTATGCCGGTTTTTTGCTCTTACATCTAACACACCCAGCAACTTTTATACAATAAATACGGTGATCTGTTAAAATCAAACTTGATCAAGAAGCGGAAAAGTTTTATAAGCTGTACATTGGCAACATTAAAACTCAGCAAAGGGAAAAGATGTTAGGTACGGGAATCATTAAAAAATTCAGTAATCAACTTGAATCTCCGGAAATGATTCAACATATTCTGCCAACGGCGGCAAAACATAAGGATGAAATAAAGGTAACACGCTTACGCAACTGGGGCCATTATCGAAAAATGATTGTTAATAACGGCAACAAACGTTATTTAGTTTATGCTTCATTTTACCCTAAATATATAAGAAAAATTGTTTTTTTGCTGACCATGCTATCTGAAAACAAGGTCAAAGTCCCGTCAATAATGGCATTACACGCAGGACTACATAGCATGTTAACAAAGAAAGGCTGCTACCTGGTTCTTGAATATGTCAGCGGCAAAAGAGCCGATAACAACAACCATTATAAAAACACGGGATTTATTGCTGAAAATATCGGTAGAATGCATGCAATTTCAGCCGCGGAACAGGATACCTCCTGATGGTTCATAACCACAGGGAAAGAATAATCCATCGGCATGAATACGCCTGGCCGAAGATGCTGAAACTGCTGGAAAAACATCCTGAATTTATCTGGGAATTGCCGGTAGAACAATGCAACCGCTGGTTTGGTGAAAAAACGGTAATTTGGGGACAGGGCGGCCCTTTTTATCTTCTCCACGGCGATCCGAACCCTGGAAACATTATCATTCAGGAAAACAGCAAGGCCGTATTGATTGACTATGAAAAAAGTCATTACGGATATCCCGGCCCTGAACTTTTTCGCTGTCTCATGGCAAATTATTGCACACATTCATTGGAACATCAGTTATTGTTTCTGGATACTTACCGCCAGTATGTTTCAAAAGAAAACTGGTTATTATGGGAAAATAACACTGCGGCAATAGCAGGATTCGGGATCCTGAAACGAATGAACACCTGGTTTAAAAAAAGTCAAATACTGAGAGAGAGAGGAAAAATCAAAAATAGCCGTATAATACTGGCCCAAAACCTTGATTACTGGAACTGGCTTCAGGATATTATCACAACCTTCCCTGATGGCAGGGGGGACTGGCCCTCAATTATAGCTTTATATTCACAGGAAAATGCAACCAGCGAGAAAAATCAACCGGCAACCTCCCATAACTTCAACTGCGGGAATAATAACTGATATAATGTTATTTTCTGCTATTCGCCCTGATACGCACGATACATGGCAGTATAAATTCCATTCTGCTTTATCAATTCATCATGGCTGCCATCCTCAACCAAACAACCATCCTCAAGAACGATAATCCGGTCAACCATTTTAACCGTAGAGAACCTGTGGGTAATAAAAATTACGGTCTGTTTTTGCACTTGGTCACAAAGCATCTGAAACATTTCCTGCTCAGCAATGGCATCAAGATTAGAAGTTGGTTCGTCTAAAATCAATACCGGCGTTGAACGCGTCAGGATTCGGGCAATAGCTAAACGTTGCCATTGCCCACCCGACATAGTGTAATTGCCAAATTTCCTGCCGATCAAGGTATTCAACCCATCAGGTAATTGTTTGACAAAGTCTGCCAGTTTGGCTTTCTCAAGGATGTGATAAATCTCAGCATCATCGTCTTTGTATTTTTCCCAGTTGCCAAAAGCTATGTTTTCTTTAACTGTGCCTTCAAACCTGATAGGGTTCTGGGTGACAATAGAAATTATTTTATTAATTGCGTGGGGGGAAAGTTTTGAGAGATCCGTTTCATTAAGGAAGATCTTTCCCGACCTAAGGTTATAAAGACGGCAAAGCAATTTGACCAACGTTGATTTTCCGGCTCCGTTAGTACCAACAATCGCAATTTTTTGTCCTGCTCGAATTGTAAAGCTTATATTCTTTAAAACATCTCTTACGGTATTTTCATAAGCAAATGAAAGCTTTTCAAAGGTAATGTAAGTATTAAAGCCGTCTACCTGTAAGGAATCGGATCGCTGATTTGAATCATCAACCGAAGTTTCGAAAAAATCAAGAATATAGTTCACAATATATGATGAATTCAATGCGCTCGTTGTTGACCCGATAATTTTGGCTGTGGAAAGTTTTGCTCGAAAGGCAGCGATACCGAAAATCACAAGTCCTTTTGTGGTTAGTTCCCCAAGATGCCTCTGGAAAAACATCCAGACTAAAATTACACCAAAAACCAGAAAGAAAAATAATTGTGCTGAGATTGCCAGTTTTACACGTTTTAAATAGAGCTTTTTCCTGTCCCAGTTGATGCTTTGGATTTTTTCTACAAATCGTTCCAGGAGCACTTCACACAAACCTAACATTCTAACTGGTATCAAGGTTTTAGGTTGGGTCAGGAGAGAAGTAAAATAATTCCCCCAACGACGTCTTTCGGTTGTGCTGAGATTAAGGAGGTATCTTTGTTTTGCCATATACCATTGCAATAACAGCATTGGCACTACCGCAATAATTAAAAGAGCGCCTGGCAAAGGAGCATACCATGCCATAAGCCCAAATAATGAAGCGGTTTGAAAAAAGCCCACAACAACATTAATGGCACTGTTAACCGGAGCAAGAACACTGGATGCACCGCTCCCACTACGAGCCAGAAACAGCTGGTTTAATGAACGGTTATCCTCAAAGAATGCAAGCGGAAGCCGGTTTGCATGCCCATACAATTTTTTTTGCATAAATAGAGCAAGTTCATCCGTAAGGTTGCTGCGAATATATTTCTCCAGTTCTTTCAGAATACTTCCAGTCAAAAAAAGCAGGATAGCCAGTACCAACCACATTATCAGCCCATCATAACTATTGTTTGTTTTCACAAAACGGCTTACCAGAATGCCAAGAACGACGGTCGAAAAAACAGGAATCAGGGAAGAAAGCACACTGGAAAAAAGTAATAATATGCCTAGGCTGGGGGAACATTGACGCAAGGCGGCAACTGACCAGCGAATAGAGCGAAAATATGACTTCAGGCTAAATTCCGGCTTATCTAGCCGATTATAATTCACCATAATATTCCATCATAACCAATAGCAACTGCAAAAAACTGTGATGACTTATGCCGCAAGCAAGATTTAACGGATTTGATTTTATAGCAAATCCTCAATAATGGTCCCGATTTCATCATAATACTACTTAAATGTCTACCTGTTTTGTCACTGGTTAAAAATGGGGCGATTACTGGCATGATAAATCACCGTGCAAGGAAACGGCTGGACTACAGAAAACATATGAAGTACTCTTCAATAGTAAAATATTTTGTAACTGTTGCGCTTACGGGTTGCATCCAAGAGGTGCAATAAATACCGCCAAGTGTGAACATCAATCTTGATAAAATAGAGGATAAGTTTTATAACTGGCGGGAATTTCAATATTGTGCATCATTTTTTAAATTTGTGTAAAATTTTAAACTCAACAAATATGCAGTATCAACATAGAAAAATATTGCTCCCAATAATTCTGTTCTCCCTGATTATTAAGGTATGTATTGCCTATTCTATAATTGTCCCCAATATAGATGCAATTAAATACATAAATGCTGCTCATGCGTTCTCTCTGGGAAATTTCAAGGAAGGTATCCGTCTATACCCTTTACCGCTGTATCCTCTTTTAATCAGTTGCATTCACTTTTTCATTCATGACTGGTTGCGTGCAAGCCAATTTCTATCCTGGCTGCCCCTTGTCCTGCTGACCATCCCTCTTTATCGTATTACCAGAAAATTATTTGGGGATAAAGCTGCCCTCTGGGCTATAACCGTATATTCATTGGCACCAATGTTCAATCAATATGCGGGAGAGGTGATCAGGGACCCCCTGGGTTTACTTTTTATTTCCTTGGCAATACTATCAGCCTTAAATGCGTTTGAGACCGCCACTAAAAAAGACTTTTTCCTGGCATCGTTATTTTTCATCTTAAGTTTACTTACCCGCATTGAAACAATTTTCTTTTTCCCTTTTTTCATCATTTTTTCTCTGGGTATTGTTGCTGTTGATCATAAAAAAAGAATGCCAATGTTCAAGGGTATTTGCCTTTTTATTATTTTCCCTCTCTGTTTTTTCATTATACTTCTACTACTTGTAAATCAGGACATAAAATTCTTCATTCACCTGCAACTCTTCCGGCAACACCTACAAGACCTGCTGGGAGCAGGATATTTGAAGAGCTATCATCAACTCTACGATTTGCTCGCATCTTTATCTACCTCTTTTACTGGGAACCTAATTGAAACCGTAAAGCATTATATGTGGTTCATCTATCTCATCACAATTATTGAAGCGGCCACAAAGCTCATTTTCCCCACTAATATTATCCCTCTTTTCCTTGAAAAACAGGCAAAATATACAAAAAGTCATTATTTCCTTTTAGGAATAATAGTATTGTTTACCTGCAGCACGTACTTAAATCTCATTTATAGGAATCTTCTTTCGAGAAGGTACCTTATTATTTCTGTTTTTTTTCTTTTCCCCTGGGTTGGCAGAGGCCTTGCCATACTGTACAAAAAGGTTGTTACTTGCGAAAAAGGAAGATCTTTAGCCATGGGTTGCTTTCTGCTTGTCTTTTTCATTCTTCCGGCAGGGAAATCATTTACAAATGTTGGCGAAAAAAACCTTTCCTTAAAAGAAGCAGGCAGTTGGATTCATGGTCAGATAAACGATAAAAAGAATATTCTGTTGACAGGCAATGATGTAAGAATACCTTTTCTGGTAAATTTGGAAAATAAATTCATATATCATAAAAGACTTCGTAATATAGAACGATATGCCTATAAACATGGAATCAATATGATAATTATAATAATGTCTCCTGAAAAAAAGGAGGCATTGCCAGCATTTAAAAAATATAGAATACTCAAAAGATTTCGTGACCGGAAAAATATTGTCATTATAGCTGGGAAACTTGATAATTAAAGCCCCATTGGCATAACTAAGATAATTATGAATAAAAAAGAGCTTTTCCTGCATATCGGGATGCCTAAAACGGCAACCACTACCTTGCAGCATTTTTTTGCCCGAAACCGGAAAATTTTGCAAAGCAACGGGGTTACTTACCCATTGAGCGGCAATCAGAATGCCCATCATCGCCTGGGCTGGTCCATAAACATCCAGAGTGGCTTGAATAGCTGGCGGATGGCCCCCGATCTGCAGGATTACAAAGAGGAGTGGGGCTCGGTTCTTGCCCAGCTCAAGAGTGGAAAAAACTTGTTAAGCACGGAGAGTGTATGGGGTTTCAGTAATGATCAAATTGCTATCGTTAAGGAAATGACTTCACAATTTCACACGAGGATTGTCATCTACATCCGACGGCAGGACACCCTGATAGATTCATGGTATAATGAGTTGGTTAAAATCGGCATCATCAGGAAGGCACCGGCAAGCAATAACAGAATTCTTTCACTTGAACCGCTTGAACGCTGGACAAAATTTTTTGGAACTGATAATATTATTGTCCGTCCCTATGAGAAACAGCAGTTTCACCATGGTACTATTTTTTCCGATTTTCTCCACCACATTCTGGGCATTGAACCTACCGATGAATTCGTCCTGCCGGAGAATGGGAAGAATCCCAGCCTTCATCGCATTGCACTCGAATATAAAAGAATGGTTAACTTTCTGCCGTTGTCTCCACAGGAGAAGAGTGCTCTCCAGCAGCCATTGCTAACGGCCTCCGTAATGCTGTCGGAAAAAGGCTTGAAAACTTATCCGGTTTTCAGCCCGCAAAAACGATTACAACTCTATGATGACTATAGCCAAACGTATGAAACTATTGCCCGCCGTTACCTGAAGCGAAAAAACGGCCGCCTTTTTTATGATGATTCACCTGATCTGTCGAAAGAATGGCATAGTTATGATGAATTAAAACAAGGTGATGCCCAAATAACCAATGAATTCTTGGGTTCACACTATCCTGATCAACTTGCCATTATAGTGAAAGGTATCCTGCACGCACAATTCTGCCAGGAAAGAGAAAGCAGGCTGGCTGCCTATAAATTGTTGCCCGGCATCCCCCCTGCATGTATAAGCCAAGTTCTAACTGCCATGCTGGAAACACCGAACCATACACAAAGAATTCTGCCAGATGATCAACTGGGCACAATCTATGCTTCTCCAATCTGGAAAGCTGGCCGGGTTGTTAATCATGTTCTCCAGAGACTGCCCAAAGTACTCAAAAAAACGGCACTAAAGATTATCAACCGGCTTTGCCAGCAAAACAGATAATTACAACAAGAGGAATCCATTGCCGGACAAAAAAGAACTCTATCTCCATATCGGGACGGTTAAAACAGGGACTACCGCCTTGCAATATTTTTGCGACCTAAACCGTCAGGTTCTCAAGGACCACAGTATCTCTTACCCTGAAAGTCAGGACAACCTAAAGGCCCACCATCGCTTCTCCTGGTCTTTAGAACTGTTCGAGGGGAAATTGTTTTCGCCAAATTGGCCTTCGGATTTGGCAAGCCCTCGGGATGAATGGCACCGGTTAAAAAAACAGTGCAACGGTCAAAAGAACCTGATTAGCTCGGAGAATTTTTTTAACCGTTCATCGGAAAGCATCTCAACCCTGAAACACTTTTTTTCAGATTTCAAGGTCAAAGTCATCGTCTACTGGCGCCGGCGCGACCACCTGGAAGACGCATGGTATAATCAGCGCATTAAGCGTGGTGAGGTGATTTTTCTCCCCAAGGTTCAAGGACGGCTTGGTCGTAAAGAACAGCTGGATAAATGGACGATGGCCTTTGGCAAGGAAAATATTATTTTGCGACCTTACGAAAGGGGACAGCTTTACCAAAAAGATGTGGTGGCTGATTTTCTGCATCATATTCTTGGGCTGAAGTTAGATGATGAGTTATTTACGCTGCCCGAAAAGGAGGTCAATCATCGCCTGCATCAGGTTATCCTTGAATACAAGAGAAGGATCAATCACCTGGACCTTGTACTTAAACAAAAAAGAAAAACCGTAGCGGCCTTAAAAGATATTCAGAATGTATTCAACCAGGAGGGTCGCAAAACTTTTCCGGTTTTCTCGCCTCAACAGAGGCTGGAACTTATTACAAAATATGCCGGTGAATATACCGCCATTGCCCGGGAGTATCTCGGCAGAGAAAACGGCGAGCTTTTTTATGATCCTTTACCAAACCCAGACGATGAGTGGCAGCCTTACCATGAACTGCTGGAGGAAGACGCACGGAAAATAAACGAAAATCTGGCCCAAAAATATCCGAGAGTTTTTAACCTGGTCGTGCGGGGAATCCTGCTGACTTTGGCTTCCCCAATAAAAGCGCGGGAATCGGCACTCAAATTGCTTCCAGGCATCCCTCCGGAACGTATAGCCTTGATTCTGGGAAAGATCCTGGCAACACCAGAGGCGCAATATGACCTGATCCTTGAAAGGAAAAGCCATAATCTGTATAATTCCAGGACGTGGAGAACTGGCATGGCCATTCATCATCTTTATAAATGTCTGCCATCTCGGCTGCAAAAACCGGCATGGAAATTGGCACAAATTATTTATCGAGGCAGTAAAAAAGCACTGCCGTTTCTCAAGTTTGCCCGTAATGACAAATGACCTGCCCGCGGTGGTGTCTCCGTTATTTTTCCATAAGGAAAAAATTCAAAGGTTGCCATAGATGGAAAAATCAATTATCCATAAAGAATCGAATAGCAAACCATTGGTGCATGCGGTTATCGTCGATTTTTTCAAGGCCCATCAGGTAGTTAACAACCTGAAAACATTAACTGCCCAATATCCGCCAAACAGGCTGACTGTATCTGTTGTTGACAATTCTGTCAGTCGTCAGAACGCAGAGTTACTGCAGGCGATTGATGGAAGAAGAAATGTTTCACTGACCATAAATAAAACAAACCGAGGGTATGCTGCGGCCTGCAATCAAGGAGTGAAGCATAGTAAAGCTGGTTATATTCTTCTTTTGAATCCAGACATCAGCTGGCCAGACAATCAATCATTACAAATACTGGTTGATGTTATGGAATCTTCTCCGGACATTGCTATCTGTGGGCCAAAACAAATTGATCCAGACGGACACACGGCTGATACCGTGAGGGCTCAACCAAAGATATTTAATTTGATTCTAAGGAGAATCAGCTGGGTAAATTATTTATTTCGTTTGTCTACTGCACGGTTTCAGCAATTGCCAACTCCCGATTATAGCAGAGATCAGGCTGTTGACTGGCTTCAATCTTCTTGTCTCTTAGTACGTCGAAGTTTCTGGGAAAAAGTTGGCGGACTTGATAAACGGTATTTTCTTTTTATGGCTGATGTTGACCTTTGTCGAAAGGCATGGAATCTAGGGTATAAAGTTCAATATGTGGCCGGCAGCACAGTTTATGCGGACGGCGTCAGGGCAAGTACTGGAGGAATAACCGCTATTTTCACCAAGGTTGCGTTGCGGAAACATATTTACGATGCAGCCAGATACTTTATTACATATCGTGGCCGGGCATGGCCTTAATGCTACGGTGCTTCGCAAAATCACCAAAAGAAGCAAGTATATTATCGGCGGTGGATTGCCTTTCTTCTCTACAGCAAAAGAGAGCTGGAAAATCCCTGGCCTGATTTCCAGGAGTATTTGGCAGTGAAAATTCTCATTACCGGCGGAGCCGGTTTCGTTGGATCAGCAGTTATTCGCCACATTATCCGGAATACTACTGATTCCGTCATCAACATTGATAAGTTGACCTATGCCGGAAATCTTGAATCCCTTGCCGAAATTTCCGACAGCGACCGTTATGCCTTTGAGCACGCAGACATTTGTCATCGGGCAGACCTGGAACGGATTTTTCGCGAATATCACCCCGACAGCATTATGCACCTTGCAGCAGAAAGTCATGTAGATCGTTCCATAAACAACCCGGAACCTTTTATTCAAACCAATATTATTGGCATTTACACCCTGCTGGAAGTGGCACGTAACTACTGGAACAGCCTTAGTTCAAAACGCAAGAAAACATTTCGATTCCACCATGTTTCAACCGATGAGGTGTATGGACACCTGGAAAACATGCATGAACGATTTACTGAGCAAACACCTTACGCACCTCGCTCTCCCTACTCTGCCAGTAAAGCTTGTTCTGATCATTTGGTCCATTCCTGGTATCATACTTACGGTTTACCAGTTTTGACTACCCATTGTTCCAATAATTACGGCCCTTATCATTTTCCTGAAAAACTGATTCCCCTCACGATTCTGAATGCCTTGGAGGGGAACATCCTGTCGGTGTATGGATCAGGCAGCCAAATTCGCGATTGGCTTTATGTTGAAGATCATGCCCGAGCTTTACATATGGTACTAATGAAAGGGAAGGTTGGTGAAACCTATAACATCGGTGGGGATAGCGAAAAACAAAACCTGGAAGTAGTGCAAACCATTTGCGCACTTCTTGAAAAGTATGCGCCAGAAAAACCTGATGGAATAATCAACTACAATGATCTTATTAGATTTGTCAAAGATCGTCCTGGCCATGATTTTCGTTACGCTATTGATGCGAGTAAAATTCAGCAAGATATTGGCTGGTCGCCACAAGAAAGCTTTGCAAGCGGCATGAAAAAAACCATTATGTGGTATTTGAATAATCTTGAATGGTGCCGCCGGGTACGAAATAGGATTTGCCAATAACTAGGGAGTGTCTAATCGTCTGGACAGCTCTTTGCCCGAGTTAACGCTATAGGACAGATAGATTCAAGCAGCCAGTAGCAATATCGGCAGAAGGATTACACTTGGTACTGCTATCAGTAAAAGCTCACTATGTAGCACAAACACCTATCTCAACTTCTCATTGAGTGGAAAAATCCTTCACGTTTAAAGGAAGTTTATGTCTGGAATAAAAAAAGGGATTGTTCTTGCCGGTGGCAGCGGAACTCGCCTTTATCCATTAAATCTTGTTGCGAGCAAACAACTGCAACCGGTGTATGACAAACCAATGATTTATTATCCGCTCTCAACTCTGATGAGTTCCGGAGTACAAAACATTTTGATTATATCAACAGCTCAGGATACGCCACGATTTCAAAAATTGCTTGGAGATGGAAGTCGTTTTGGTATAAAACTATCTTATGCCATTCAACCGAAACCTAAGGGAATCGCTCAATCATTTTTAATTGGTGAAAAATTTATTGGCGACGAAAGAGTTTGCTTAATTTTAGGTGATAATATTTTTTATGGCAAGATGGGATTGGCGGAAATTTTTGCAAATTTTACTCATGGAGCTAAAATATTCGGCTGTCCCGTTCATAATCCCAAACGATATGGGGTATTGGAATTTGACAAGAGCGGAAAGCCTCTTGACATTGTTGAAAAACCGGAAAAACCAAAATCACAATACATTGTCCCAGGTTTATACATATACGATAATCAAGTAATAGCTATTACGAAAAATCTCATGCCCTCTGCTCGCGGTGAGCTGGAAATTACCGATGTAAATCTGGAATATCTAAAAAGAGGAGAACTTCAGGTAGAAAAATTTGAGCCAAGTATAGCCTGGCTTGATGCAGGCACCCATATGAACTTGCTTGAAGCAAGCCATTTCATTGCCCTCTTGGAAGCCCGCCAGGGATTAAAAATTGGCTGTTTGGAAGAAATTTCCTACCGAAAAGGATATATTAACAAAAAACAACTAGGAAAAATAATTGTGGATATGCCATCCTCAAGCTATAGAGAATATCTGGAAAAACTTCTATGAGCGAGTGTCTGCGTGCAAATTACCAAAACAAAAATTCCCGAAATACTGATTATAGAGCCAAAAGTACACAGCGATGATCGTGGCTTTTTTATGGAAAGTTTTAATCAAAAGGTTTGGCAGGAGGCAACTGGTTTACAGACAACCTTTGTCCAAGACAACCATTCACATTCTCACCAAGGTGTTTTGCGTGGACTGCACTATCAATTAAAACAGCCCCAAGACAAGCTCGTCAGGGTAGCCCAGGGCGAAGTATTTGATGTAGCAGTGGATCTGCGACGTTTCTCATCAACTTTTAAAAATTGGATTGGGGTCATGCTTTCCGACAAAAACAAGCGACAACTTTGGGTGCCAAAAGGTTTTGGCCACGGTTTTTTGGTGCTAAGTAGTTCAGCTGACGTACTCTATAAAACAACAGACTATTATGTTCCAGAATTTGCCTGCTGTCTCAATTGGAATGATCCAGATATCGGCATTGAATGGCCATGGCAAGAACATCCAATTTTATCAGAAAAAGATGCGGCTGCCCCTCGGCTCTTATCGGCCCAAATTTTTGAGCAAGTTTAATAATGAATGCAGAAAACCTTGAACTGACTTGGTTGCACAGTTCAAATCCAAGGTAAAATGGAAGACATTTTTTTTGGTGGGGTTGGACGCCGACAAGGAGTCAATTTTCAATGCTGATTGACGCATTAGATAACATTTCACAAGCAGCTCGAGAAGTTAAATTGAAAAGGGTGTGTCCGGTCGTTCTGAAGTTGAGACACGAAGTGGGAGGAAAAAGTCTTGATAAAACTTGTTTTCAAACATCCCCATATTATCCGTTTATATCTGGCCGGCAGGCTCTGGCAGTTTTTTTCTTTACTAAGATATAGGTTAAACAGAGATCAACAGGAATCATAAGCTTGCTAAAGGTACAATTATACAATTCCTTCGTTCTTTCACCAACCAATCAGAATGGCATTGAAAGAGGGAATTCAAGGTTGACGCATAGGACCGTAACCATTTAATTCTGGCCCTACCAAGAGAAAGGCCTCACATGGATAAATATCTTATTGTGGGTTCCGGCCTGACAGGAGCGGTCTTTGCTCAAACGTTGGCTGCCGCAGGTCGGAAAGTATTAGTACTGGAACAACGTAACCATATAGGTGGTAACTGTTTCGACATGCTTGACGCTTCAGAAATCATGATTCATCGTTATGGAGCCCATATTTTTCATACTGAATTTGAAGATGTCTGGAACTATTTGTCCCGTTTTACCCGATGGCGAAGATATGAACACGAAGTGCTTGCTTTTGTAGAAAACGATTTTATTCCAATTCCTTTTAATTTCAATACATTACAAAAGGTTTTTAATGAAAATGCATCCTCCATCAAACAAAAATTCCTCGAAAAGTATGAACTAAAAACGAAAATTTCTGTATTGGAACTCTTGAAGCAAAAAGATCCGGTTCTTAAAAATATTGGCATCTACGTTTATGAAAAACTATTTAAAAACTATACCTACAAACAATGGGGATTGAAAGCGGATGAAATTGCGCCGGAGGTTATTGCCAGGGTTCCTATTTACACAGATCATGATAACCGGTATTTCACGGACACATACCAGGGGATTCCAGAGGACGGCTATACCTCTATGATTGAGACAATGTTGTCAAACCCTAATATCGATATTCAGTTGGATACACCTTTTGAAAAAGTTTGCAAATTTGTAGATGGAGAAATTTCATTAAATGGCAGCCTTTTTAATGGAATATTGGTCTATACAGGCCAGACTGATGTTCTGTTTCAATATAAATTCGGCCGCTTGCCTTACCGCTCACTACGATTTGAATTTGAGCCTCTTAAGAAAACATTCTACCAGCCCAAGGCTGTTGTCAATTATCCAAATGATCACGATTATACCCGTATTATTGAGACTAAACACATGACCGGCCAGGAATGCCCGACCACAACCATTTGCCGGGAATATCCTCAGCAATATCGGCCTCTGCAGAATGACCCTTACTACCCACTCTTTACAGACGAATCAAAACAACAGTATGAACAGTATGCCAACACGGCCCATAAATATAACAACCTGATACTGGCTGGCCGGCTGGCTGAATACCGTTATTATGATATGGATGATGCGGTGAAAAATGCTCGCATAAAGGCAAGGAAACTATTAGCATGACAATGCTCTCCATAATTATTCCGGTCTATAATCAGACTCGCTACCTGCCTGAATGCCTGGACTCAATACTCGCCCAACAGTTTACCGATTTTGAGATTGTTGCTGTGGATGACGGCAGCACCGATGACAGTCTGGCCATTCTCGAGCGCTACGCCAGTCAAGATGACCGTATAAAAATTATTGCAAAGGAAAATGGTGGTTATGGCACTGCAATGAATAAAGGACTTGATGCAGCGTGTGGCACCTATTTAGGCATCGTCGAGCCCGATGATACAATTTCACCATTAATGTATGACACGTTGATGACCAAGGCATTACAAACAAAGGCTGATATCGTAAGATGCTCATTTATGAAGATTCTCTCCGGCAGCATAAAATTGGAAGAAAAAGAATGGTATGATGCTGCTGGAACATTATTCAAACTGGAAGATAAACCAGAAATATGTCGCTTGCACCCATCAATATGGGCGGCTGTTTATAAAAGGAAGTTCATTGAAAAAAATGATATCATGTTTTCCGAAAGTCCTGGCGCCACCTATCAAGACGTTCCTTTTTTTGCCAATGCCTATTCTGCCGCTGAAAGTATTTACATCATACCTAATGCCCTTTATAATCATAGGCTAGAATCAGCCAATAGATTTTCTTCCACAAACGCGATTGGGGAAAACAGCTTCTGCAGATTTGATAATCATCGAAAAGCCAAATCTATCTACTTGGCAAGGGGGCTGTGGGACAAAGTCAGGTTCTTTGAATTACAAAGAGAATTTATCACATTGAACAATTTTGCTCTCCGGATTGACCATTCCCTGAGACGGAAAATGTTTGATGAAATCAAACTTTATTTTTCCACTATTTCCATTGAAGAGGCCAATAAATTCCTGCCGTCTAATTTCCGTAACAGTTTCAAGCTGATCCAAAATGGATGCTATGACAGATGGTTTTTTCAATATGCACTTATACGTATTGTGGTGATCAGAACGGTAAAATTATTGGGGGCAGTTGATCTCCTGAGATGGTTGTACCTGACTCGTAAAAAATGGATACAGGATCCGCTATGTTAAAAATCCAGAATGTTATTCTGAATAACGAGAGAGACCCCAGCAACCGGAATCTGTACTATACATTTTCTGAACAGCTGAACAGCTTCGTGCTTGATTTTGGCACTTATTTCAACACTCTATGGATTCAAAGCTGGAAAGAATACACTGATATCTCCAGTTTTTATTTACAGATAAAGTTTCGAGGAGAATGTACCATTTCCATTATCCAGAGCCATCTCGCTGGTATTCAATCTCAGTATTCAGGAGATGAGGAAATTTCACGTGTCATGCTGTATCGGGAGAAGCTCTCTTCCTCTGGCTTAGACTATATACAAATTAAAATTCCCAAGGTTGACCTCGCATGCCGGATGATACATTTTACAATAGAATATAACAAAAAATGTGATTTTGAATATATTGATGGGTTTTACGCTGTCCCCAATTGTGCTTCCTCCCACCCTATAAAAACAGCTATTATTATCTGCACCTATAAAAGAGAGCGCCATCTTCAGGCCAATATTAAAACGCTTAAAAAATATTTTAATAGCAATCAAGATTTAGCTGAAATTTATGATGTCTTTATTGTTGATAACGATAGTAGCCTGCCAAGAGATATTGAAAGTAATAACATTTATTTGTTCCCCAATAAAAACACCGGAGGCAGTGGAGGTTTCGCGCGTGGAATCCTGGAGGCCCTGCGAGCTGAAACCAAATACACACATGTTATTCTGATGGATGATGACATCAAGATAAACACCGAATCACTGCACCGCACCTATGCCCTGTCATCACTGATCAATGACCATTATAGCCGATCCTTTATTTCCGGTAGTATGCTGAGGAGTGATATTAAAGATTTTCAATGGGAAGCTAGAGCCCGTATCAACGGGTTGCGCCTTGATCTTTACAGTGCACTTTCGTTGTCAGAATTCTCAAATCTTTTGCGTAATGAGGCGTTCTCCACAAAACATACACCTTATGATTATGCTGCGTGGTGGTACTGTTGTATCCCTCTCAACAATATAGGACTGAATAAATTACCATTTCCTTTTTTTATACGAGGTGATGATATAGACTACTCTTTGAAGTATGCTGATAAGATAATTCATCTGAATGGGATATGTGTCTGGCATGAACCTTTCGATTCTCGTCGTAGCAATGTTATGGATATCTACATGGCTATCCGCAATTTTTTTACAATCAATATTCTTCATAAAATTAGTCTTGTAGTTTCTGTCTGTGAACTAGCACAAATTTTTGCAGGTAACATTTTCACCTATAACTATAGTGGGGCTTATCTTGTATATTGTGGTCTTAGCGATGCAATAACTGAGAAAGAGATTTTCCGGGAAGACCAGTTGGCATTACTAGGCAGATATAAACAATATAATGAAGTCGAAGAAGAGGTAAGTATTGATATTGAAAAAGCAATAAAAAAAACCAATTTTAACTTCTTGCAAAAAATTCTCGCTATACTTACTTATGGTGGCCACCTGTTACCCTCTTTTTTATTTAGAAAACAAGCTCTGTCGACTGCCGGATATGTAGTCAGCATTTCAAAGTGCTTTTTAAGCAAACAAGTTATTATCTACAACCCTGTGACAGGAAAAAGCATTGTCAGAAACATAAATCGTCTAAAAGCATTCTCATTGAGCTTCCGTTTTGCCTCCCTTTTGCTGAAATTTATTTTTGGTTACGCTGGAATAGCTCGGCAAGTTCATAAAAAAGAACAAAACTATAGAACTTTTGAATTTTGGAAAAATCATCTCGAACTTGATTGACTACTGGTTACATTTCACATGTGATAGTCTCTGCAATTCGATCAGTATACCTTCTCCTTGATACAGCCTTTATATCCCCATCATCACTACCCTTGCGTGTAACTATTTCACTACTCTAAAACAGGTAATAATACAGTTTTTCCCAAGACAGCCGAATGAACACTCATAAAATTGCTGGATTATATTAAAAATACACCGGCAAAAAATTAATAAAATTAATTACCTTATTTACA
>Ga0164318_10002841_pt1 | contig 16221 bp, 15 predicted proteins | sample GuaBasSedimGuay9_FD_113734 | JGI IMG/M metagenome (GOLD analysis project Ga0164318, IMG submission 113734) | Subseafloor sediment microbial communities from Guaymas Basin, Gulf of California, Mexico - Guay9, Core 4571-4, 0-3 cm | ecosystem: Environmental > Aquatic > Marine > Hydrothermal vents...
AGATTCCTTTGTAATACTTCCTGAAAAATCAAAACCTTTATACTCTCCTGCAAGCCCGGCACTTATTTCTTTATGTCCAAAACTACCTAAATAACCTTCAGCAAAAACAGAGGGTTTCCCCTCTCCCTGTCGTGTGATAACATTAACGACACCCCCCATTGCAGCGGAACCGTATTGAACCGAGGCAGGCCCTCTGATAATTTCTATCCGCTCAACATTTTTAGTCATGATTTTTGCTACATTTCCCGTGCCGGCTCTTCGACCGTTCAACAGGATTAAGACATGCCCTTTCAGGTCATTGCCATGGGTATCGGTTCTGAGTCCCCTGATGCCGATAGAGGTGAGGTTTCCGGGATATTTTATTATAGCACCTATTCCTTTTTGTGCCAGAAGATCCCCAAGGTCCCTGGCTGAGGACTGCCTGATTTCCTGTTCATCAATCACGGTGATATTAGCAATAACTTCTTTTTTTTGTTCTTCCACTCTTCCTGCCGTCACCACTATGGTTTCCATGGTGGCCGCAGGCGGATTTTTTAATTGATTTTCATTTGCATGACAGATTCCGATTGAAAATAAGAAAACAGCAGCAGCTCTTAACAATAAAATTTTCATTTGATTCGCCCCTTAAAATATTTAGATTAAATACAATTTCCCGGGGCAATAAAAAAACCCCGAACCGTTTATTCCAACCGATCCGGGGTTATCCCTTTTCTTCCTCAAGATCTAATTACTATTCCCTTATCCACGGGGAATGCATCAATTTGCCAGGCAGGTCTTCTGACTTTGGATCATCCTAATCGCTTTGCCTTCCCATCTGTTTTACAATAGACAGTGGCGGTGTAAAGCTTTCGTCCCCAATTACAGCGGCGGGCCCGTCCCTGAATTTCACAGGCGTTCCCTTTTAAGCATTTTAAGCACCTGAACAAGTCTTTTAATATTTAGAACTGCCTTAAAAGTCAACTTAAAAAATTAATTTTGCTGAAATTTTAATCGGATCGTGAAGATTGAACAAAGATGTCGACAACAGGGTCGTATGCTGACGGATGCATTTTAATAAATTCAAGTATCGCTTGATCCTTGAATTTTTTCAGCAGACAGAAAACAAAATACCTGAAAATATCAAAAGAATTAATATCAGGGTCAGTTAAAAGAGCTTCAAGGGGGCAGTGGCTATCTAAGTTGTTATAAGTATATGAGCTATTTTTTATTTCACCTTTTAAAAGAAACCACATCATTTTTATTTTGACTGGATTCTTTTGTGCATAGCAGGAGATGGACTTAAGAAAAAAAGACACAGCAGACAGCTTGGACGACAGGCAGTCTGCTTTTTTGCATAAATTCAGATGGCGGCCTATTTTTTTTCTTTGAAGCCGTGGCTTTTCTTCAAATATGGAAAGATATTCTTTCAGGCTTCGCATTCCCGGTGGGGTTAATTCGTCAGTACCGTTATCAAGGATGATGGATTCTATCTGCACACCCAGTAACCCATCTAAATAATTTCGGTTGTTATAGAGATCATACCCTTCAATGGGTTTGAAATAGTCCACAAGAAGAGCCTTGCGGCCTGTTTTTTTTATTGGGAAAAAGTTTGTTTTTGATGTAATCCTGATTTTTTTGTGCCCAAAAGGGTGCAGAGCACTGGTAAAAGTGGGAATTATGATAAAGGCCCCATCGGGTGTTATTTCCGTACCATACCCGTCGGTGACGGAGGGTTTAATGGAAACAAAATCTTCATCAAGTCCTGCAGGGATCAAGAGTTCGTCCAGGTCATGCTGCTTGCTGATGGGGTTTTCAAGCTCTTCTTCAATTTTTTTAATACGGGCTTTGTTTTTTGAAGTAATGCTGACAGAAAGGTTGGCGTTTATTTTTAAAAGTTTTTTTAACAAAGGGATTTTTCCCTTTGGAACCTTTGTTAGAATACTGTATTCAATGGGTATCTCTTTTAAGCAATCGAGGATGTCGGTTATATCTTTTTTATTTTCGATCCAGTCCAGGGGGTCAGACGCACCATAAAGGGAAATTTCATCATTGCCTTGATCTGCCATGTGACTGAGGATTTTCAGGATGGCTGTATAGGAAAAGTGTGACCTTACCTTTGGCAGAGCCCATTCATTGCACCGCCTGCAAAAATTACTGCATCCGGATGACAATTGAAAGGTCATGGCTGTTTTATATACCAGATCCTTCTGAAGGTGGTCTAAACCAAGTTTCGTACCCCAGGTTTGAAAATCCACATGATGGATGCTGCCGGAAGATTGTTTGATGGAATTTAAAATTATGGTTTTAAGCCGGATATGACACCCCCGGATTTTAGGGGAAGAGTGTTTCTCAAAATTCGGATAGAATCTTTTAATGATGGTTTGTATCTGGTTTAACAGTTTTTCTGTATTCTCAGTAAATTTTGAATTGGTTTCGCTATATCTGAGAATATCATGGTAAATCTGTTCAACAGCCTGATGATGGCCTTCATAAGCCGCACTCAAAAGTTCATTCTTTTTTTGTTCTAAAAAAGAATCTTTGGTTTGTATGGAGTATATTTTTTTTTGCTTAGTCATTGAATAAAAAACAGGGAAGTTTCCTTTAAAAAAGAAACTTCCCTGCATAAAGATTCATATTTTTAAAAAAGAGTTAAACTATCCATGAACCTCTTCTTTAACCTGGGTTGCCAGTTTGTAAAGAATGGTCAAAACCAGGAAGCCCGTAGCATAAACCCCCAGGGTAATAATGATTTCAGGTCCTGTGGGTGCATACTCTGTTACATGGTGCAAAGGAGAAGGGACAAATCCGCCTGAGATCATACCCAGCCCCTTATCAATCCAAGCCCCGATAACAATCATGGCACAGGTAACCGGCAACAGGGTTTTGTTGTTCCTTAATTGTGGAATCAACAGGAAAACGGCTCCTGTTCCCATGAGCGCCAGACTGGTCCACATCCAGGGGACAAGTGCCGTATATCCGTGATATCCGAACAACAGATACTGGATATGTGCCTTATGACCTGGAATATTGGAATAGTAGACAACAAAGACCTCACACAAAAAGAAGAACAGGTTGGCAATAATGGCATAACAGACGATTTTGGACAATGTCTGCATGGCATCCCAGCCCGGGTCAAATTTGGTGAATTTTTTGATAATATAGCAAAGAATAATCAAAAAGGCAGGGCCCGCAGCAAATGCCGATGCCAGAAACCTGGGGGCTAAAATGGCAGTCAGCCAGAATCCGCGTCCCGGAAGACCGCAGTAAAGATAGGCTGTTACCGTATGAATACCAATGGCAAAGGGAATGGAAAGAAGAACCAGAGGTTTTGTCCACCACTCCGGCTTAACCTGATTTCTTTCCGCTTCCAGCACCTTCCATCCCACAACAATATTCAAAAAAAGATATCCGTTGAGAACCAGCATGTCATAGAACAGTATTGACTTGGGTGACGGGTATAACAATACGTTCAGCATACGGATGGGCTGGCCTAAATCCACAACAATGAAGAGAAGACACATGACCAGAGCGCCAACGGCTAAAAATTCTCCCAGGATCGTAATTCTGTGAAATTTTTCATAGTCATGAAGATAAAAGGGGATGACAACCATAACCCCTCCTGCGGCAACCCCCACAAGATAGGTAAAGTTTGCAATATAAAAGCCCCATGATACATCCCGGCTCATGCCGGTGATCATGAGACCATTCATGAACTGGTCAATATAAACATAGCCTCCTGCTCCTATTACAGCGAGCAGAAAGACTATCCATAACCAGTAATTCTTACTTCCTTTAATAGCTATTTCAAGCATACTATAGCTCCCTTTACATGATATAGTAAACAGAAGGCTCGGTACCGAGACTCTGTTTACGTCTGATTGTATAATGTTCATTCAAAAGTGCTCTAACCTCGGATTCAGGATCTTCAAGATCACCGACCACAATAGCCCCTTCGCTGGCCTCAACACAATGAGGCTGTTCACCTCTGGCCAGCCGTTCAGCACAGAGATTGCATTTTTCCACAACCCCTCTGGTACGGGTGGGAAAAGTTGAAACAGTCTCATCGACAAACGGTCTTGGGTCCCTGAAATTAAAACTTCTTGATCCATAGGGGCAGGCTGCCATGCAGAACCGGCATCCAATGCAGCGATGGTAGTCCATCAGGACAATTCCGTCTTCTCTTTTAAATGTCGCCTGTGTCGGACAGGCTTTAACGCAGGGTGCGTTTTTGCAATGGTTACAGGTCACAAGAAAGGGCAGGTCATGAAATTTTTCTGCCAGAAATTCATCTTCCTTGTCAGGGAAAGCATTGTGAAAATGCTCTTCCCAGATCCATTTGACTTCCTGCTTGTGATTGACAGGTCTTGTATCGGGATATTTTTCTTCATCCACTTCATGGTTGAAGTCAGGTACATTATGGGATTTGTGACAGGCTTCGACAACACTTTCAACCACTTCATCCGTAATCTTGTTGGTATCAATCACCATGCCCCATCGATGGGCGGTAAGCGCTTCTTCATTCTTGGCTTTCACTGCATGGGCTGTGCCATGAGAATCAGATGAAGCAAAGTTAATTGCCGGAGAAGCACCCAGTCCAATGGCAGCAATACCTGCTACTTTAAGAAAGCTTCTTCTTTCTTTTTTCATCATTCAATCTCCTTGGGGTTTGTGTGACAGTCCCAGCAATAGGGATCAACCGAAGCGTACGTATGACAGGCGTCACAAAATTTAGCCTTATCTTCATGACAGCCCAGACAGGAATTTTCTCCTGTTGAAAGGCTCATATTAAATGAATGACCGTTGGCAGCAGTGTACATTCTATCCGCATCCCTTACCACTGAATCTCTCCATTCATCCAAAAGAGACATGTGATTGGCCCTCATGTCAAATTTATCCAGCACACATTTTTTTTCCGTCTTGGCTTTGCCCAGAAGTTCCGGTTCAGGCGCTGCCTGGGTTGTTGTAATCATATTAAACCAGAACGGTGAGAGTACGGCCAGGACAAAAATTATAAGTCCTGTGATGATATAATTTTTATTCATCTTCTTCCTCCTCTGCCTCTACGCCAGGTAATGGTTCAAACCTCAAGTCTTCTGTCCGTTTCTTTTCACCGGGCAGGATCAATGCATTTCCTACCAGTTCATGGATTCCATAAACTTCCACTTCCGGCACCCAGTATTCACAAAGAGTCGGGAGGGCTGCTCTGTCAATTGCACAGATGGTCCCCAGGGTGTTAACACCGAATTTTTCGTGAACATATTTCACTGCATTGGCTCTTGGCAGTCCGCCAGCCATTCTCAGTTCAATGTTTTCACCTGCGTTCAGACCAGCGCCTGAACCACAGCAGAATGTCAGTTCACGAATAGTGTTTGGCGGCATTTCATAAAAATGGTCGCAACAGTTTTCGATAATATATCGGGGTTCATCCAGAAGACCCATTCCCCTTGCAGGGTTGCATGAATCATGGAAGGTCATGATACGGTCGGCATTTCGGCTCTTATCCAATTCAAGTTTTCCGTGTTTGATAAGGTCGGCAGTGAACTCTGTGATGTGAACCATCTTTGTTGACTTGGCATTTTCAAATTTGGTTCCGGTAATGGGGTTCACCGGCTCCTCAAGGAAGTCGGCAGGGCCGTTCATGGTATCCATATATTGATTGATGACACGCCACATATGACCGCACTCACCGCCCAGAATCCATTTTACGCCCAGACGTTTGGCTTCCGCATACATCTTGGCATTGAGCCGTTTCATGGTCTCATGGGAAGTAAAGAAACCAAAGTTTCCGCCTTCTGATGCATAGGTGCTCCAGGTCACATTCAGGTCATATTTGTCCTTAAGATACTTGAACAGGATCATGTAACCTTCACAGGTATAGGTCCCGGGATCTGCAAATACATCCCCCGAAGGAGTGATAAAAAGAATATCAGCCCCTTTTTTATTTAATTGAGGAGTACAATCGACGCCGGTAACATCTTCAATATCTTCCACAAAGAAATCCAGCATGTCTTTAAAGGCATGGGGCTGGATGCCCAGATGGTTACCTGTCTGGAAGCAGTTTGAAACCGGTGTTGCAATCCAGTCAATATTCAGACCAATAAGGTTTAACAGCTCCCGGCCCATAATGGTGATCTCTGCCGTATCAATTCCATAGGGACAGAATACGGAGCAGCGTCTGCATTCCGTACACTGGAAAAAGTAGTACCACCATTCCTTGAGCACATCCAGGGTCAATGGTCTTGCACCATTGAGTTTCTGCCCCCCGGGGAATTTGCTCAGGATTTTTCCGGCAGTTGTAAAATCGTTTCTGTATACGGATCTTAAAAGCTCGGCTCTTAAGACAGGCATGTTTTTAGGGTCACCCGTTCCAAGGAAAAAATGACACTTGTCCGCACATGCGCCGCATCGTACACAAATATCCATGAATACTTTGAATGTTCGAAATTTTTCCAGGCGTTCCTTGATTCCCTGGTGAAGAATTTCCTGCCAGTTATCCGGCAGTTTCCAGTCATCTTCAAGGGGATTCCAAGGCCTGGCATTGGGCAGGCTCAATGTCTCTACACTTTCAGCCTTTGCCGCATAACAATACATTCCTGGTCTGATCTGGATCGAAGTATCCATCCAACTGGCCGGTGTCGATTCTGATCCTGATTCCGGCCCTGATTCTGATCGGGGTCCATAATCTATTTTATCTAATAATTCATCCGGTTTTATTTCGTCAGACATCTATTACTCCTTCTTATCCACCGGCAGGCCGGCTTCAATCATTTTTTCTCTGAAGTGATCCTCATATTCTTCATATGTATGGGTTTTCACATCATAGTTCCAGGGATTAACATGTCTTTTTGCACGGGTATTGTTTGCCATATTCCTTGTGGGGCTTAAAAATATACCGCCCATGTGCATGAGTTTGCTCAAAGGAAAATATGCAAAAAGGAGACTTACCAGGAACAGGTGGCCATAAAAAAGACCGCCTACCCCGTCAGGGATTGTCGGACTGAAGGTGACAAGGCCCATGGTAAGGGTTTTGATGTCGATAATGTCAACCTTTGTGAAATATCTCATGGATAAACCGGTTGCTGCAATCCCGATGATAAGGAATAACGGGAAATAGTCAGCTGCCTGGGAGATATAGGTGACTTTGGCATCAAAAATTCTTCTTGCAAGCAGGAATAGTGTTGCGGCAAGCAAAACAACACCGGATAAAAATATTCCGGGAAGTCCCAGTTGTACGATACCGTCAATATATTCCAGAAATTTAATACAGGAGGGTACCGGAGATGTAAAAAATCTGAAATGCCTTAGCAATACCACCAGAAAGGAGTAATGAAAGGCAAGGGCGCCTGCCCAGAGGAAAATTTCCCAGGAGTAGGACAGCCGGTTTGACACATTTCTGCTGAATGCTGCTTTTGTGTTTCGAAACAGAGACCTGAAAAGAAAAATTTCAAGAATCATACGCAAAACCACGCCTGTTGAAGTATCAGGGTTGTCAATGGGGTTCTGTTTTATCCATGGCAGCGATTTCTGTTGCCCGCAGGTTGTCGGAATCTTGAATGGAACAGCCGAAGCTGCCCATCCTAAAACCTTGTATACAAACCCGGCCAGGAAAAAAATGATCGCTGCATAAGGAAAAACAATTCCAAAGAACCATTGAAGCCCTGCTCCCTCAACCCCTGTGTATGCTACTAGGAAAGCCAAAAAAACAGCTGTCAGGGGGATCAAGTACTTTTGATTCATATTATAACCACCTCGTTATTTTATGCAGGACAAACCTAAATTTTGTCGTGCATGTTAAGATTTATTCGAGCCAAGGAGATCTTTTTCCGTTAGCTCTGTTACTAAACCCGCCCTTTCAAAAGCCCTGTGAATCCGCCTCTTGCTCTCAGTGGCCTTTAAAAGGAATATGTCTTCTCTACATTTCATAAACTTATCAAACGCCGCCAGCGCAATTTTATCAACAAGCTTATCGAATTCTCTGATTAAATTATCATCGAGGATGTCTTCACCAATTTCTTTTAAACTAAAAACAAAACTGACAGCCTCGGACGCACAAAATGTCTGTACCGCCCTGATACGGATTACCGGATCAAGTGTCTTTTCAAGTGTTTCCTGGTCAAACTCTTTACTTAAAAGATTAAATACATCTTCAAGACTTTCATGGGTGACAGCACCGATTGGGTTGTCAAAGCGATTGGAATCTTTGCCCAGTATTTTTACAGTTTGTGCGGGATAGGTATTGATCGTTGCCTGGAACCATTTCTTAACAAAAGAGTCCCTGTTCTTCTCAAGTATCTGTTTTAAATTCATATTTTGTAACTATTTTTATATAAAAACCATTATATTTCTTATGTGTAATTGTTAGAAGGATATAAACTGGCTTCAATTTTATGTCAAGGGTTAATACAGGTAAAAAAATGAATTGTATGAACGGTCTGAAAGGCAGGCAGTTGTAGTCATCTAAGATGCCATCACTTTTTGATTGAATAAATGAGATGTTTCAATCTGATTCTAATATTTATGCGGCGTTATTTACAACACATAAACAATATGAAAAAAAGTGACACCATTTTTGACCCCACCAAACAAAAAAAAGAATTGAAAGCCAAAGCTTAAAATCCCCATTTGATAAAGGTTTTCAGAATATCAAACACCAACTCGCATCAAAAAACATTATTTGGTGTTATAATTCAGCATCCTTTATAGCTTTTGTAAGTGAGTCAACCGTATAATCTTTTTGCCAAAGTTGACGATCTTCCACGTAGTTGCCATGACCTTTATCAAATTGCTGCATAAATCGGATAAGTCCAACCACTCCAATGCCCTTACGAATAGCTTCAAGACCTGATTGCTGGATTTCGTGTTCTGTTTTATACTTAATTGTATTCATGATAAAACCTCTTCTAACCATTTTATTGGATTGCTAATCCTTATCTTTAAATTATTAATTTTTAAACTTTTTTTCAGAAATTTATCATCCGTGGTTAATAATATATCTGCCTTGTTTTCTGCGCAAGCTAAATGCATTGCATCAAAAGCTTGTAGTCCTGATTTTTCAAATTCTTTTGCTCTTATCGGTATTTTTTTATTTATTTTGATGCAACTACTTGCCAGACTATTTATTGCTTCCAGTTCTTTTTTCCTTGCCTTATCAGGGGTATTTTTAATTTCAAATTCTACAATTTTACTACTTATCAATTGCCATTCATTTTGTTCGCATAGAGATAAAATTACCTTGATTGCTTCTGATTCGAGTCTAATACGAAGATTTGATTGATCGTCAAAGGGTCTATTCAAACAACAATTATCTAAGTAAATTTTCATAATGCCAATATGTCCCGACAAGTTTTTGTTTTATTTGGATATCGTATTTAAATTTATATCAATATGCATTGAGGATGTAAAGAGAACATCAAATATATTGAATAAACAAAAAAAAGAGGTCGAAGTGATTAGCTTCAACCTCTGAACTCTTTGTTAATGGCGGAGAAATAGAGATTCGAACTCTAGATAGGTAACAACACCTATACTCGCTTAGCAGGCGAGCGCCTTCAGCCACTCGGCCATTTCTCCGCATTTTATAAAATGGCGGAGGAGGTAGGATTCGAACCCACGGAGCCTCTCGACTCAACGGTTTTCAAGACCGCCACTTTCGGCCACTCAGTCACTCCTCCAAAATTGAACCAAAATTTATATCATTTTGTCTAAAACAGGTCAACACTTAACTTGTGGCAAAATGATAATATTGGGTAAAAATTATCTTATCATTGACAGAAAGTATAGTTGAGCTATATTAAAAAGTTTTAGGATAACCCAATTTTACAGGAGATTATGGATGAGACAGAAAATAAGATTTGAAAAAAACATAAAAGCCGGAAAGGTAATAATTCTGGAATCCAGTGAAGTGGATCCCGGGGTTGTTCTGCTGCTCCATGAAGAAGAGTACAGTCTTAAAGAAATGGCAGCTGCTTCTATTGAAGGGTTCCAGGCTTTTTCTCAATTTATGAGGAGGCGAAGTTTTTTTCCATCCTCAGATTTTAGTCAAAAGCTTTTTGAGAGTACCATTGAATTTTTTAAAGATGAGGCGCAGGAAAAAATCAGTATTGAATATGATGATGTTGAAGCATTTCCCAAAGAAGAAGAATTCCTGCTGGATGATGATGTTGAGATTGATAAAATATTGGAGGAAGACGGGGACACTAAAGAAGATGAGTTAAAGGAAATCGATTCCGAAGATGACACGCCAAAATTCACTCCCGAAGATACTTCTGAGCACGAAAATTAGAGTTGATGATGAAAGTAACGATTAAAAAAATTGTTCTTAATGCGGCTCAAAAAGCATTTGAAAATGGTGCATTGCCATCAGATCAGATCCCTGAAATGGAGATAGAAGAACCCCGCCATCAATCCCATGGAGATTTTTCTACCAACTTTGCAATGGTTTCAGCAGGAATTCAAAAAATGCCGCCACGGAAAATTGCCGAGAGCCTGGTATCGGTGATTGAGGCCTTATGTGAAGTCCCGGATGGAATATCGGGTGAAATATCAGATGAAACAGCTGGTTTGATTGAAAAGGTTGAGATCGCGGGTCCGGGATTTATCAATTTTTTTCTTTCAAATAAAGCATGGCATCCAGTGGTTGATCAAATCCTTGAACAGGACAAGGCATATGGTGCCTCTGATATGGGTAAGAAAAAAAAAGTGCAGGTGGAGTTTGTCAGTGCCAATCCCACAGGGCCTTTACACGTGGGGCATGGGAGAGGGGCCGCTGTAGGTGACTCGGTCGGTAATATTCTTTCTTTTGCCGGGTTTGATGTTCAAAAAGAGTATTATATTAATGATTCAGGACGTCAGATACGAACCCTTGGGACATCTGTCTGGTTAAGATTGCTGCAAAAGGCAGGAAAAAATATTGAATTTCCCGATGACTGCTATAAGGGCGATTATATAAAAGACCTGGCCGCCGAGATTTATGAAAAAGAAGGGGACACATTATTCCGGAAAACTGAGGATGATGCCCTTTTAGTATGTGCAAAATTTGCAGCAAAGAAAATACTTAAGGGTATAAGGCAAGATTTATCTGATTTCGGTGTCACATTTGATCAATGGTTCAGTGAGCAGAGCCTGTATGATGCAGGAAGGATTCAAAAAGCCATTGAGGACTTTAAATCAAAAGATCTGATGTATGAAGAAGATGGCGCACTCTGGTTCCGGACACAGGATTTCGGCGATGAGAAAAACAGGGTGGTGGTCAGAAATAATGGTCTTACAACCTATTTTGCTTCAGACATTGCCTACCATATGGAGAAATATGAACGAGGGTTTGAAAAGGTCATTGATGTCTGGGGAGCGGATCACCATGGATATATCAAGAGAATTGATGCATCAATTGTGGCATCGGGCAGAAAAAGTGAACAATTTGAAGTCATATTGGTTCAGCTGGTGAATCTGCTTCGCCATGGAAAGCCTGTTCAGATGTCCACAAGGGCGGGTGAGTTTGTCACCTTAAAAGATATTGTGGATGAAGTCGGAAAGGATGCTGCAAGGTTTATGTTTTTAAGCCGCAGTTATGATTCAGGCCTTGAATTTGATCTTGAGCTTGCCAAACAGAAAAATTCCGATAACCCTGTTTATTATGTCCAATATGTCCATGCAAGAATTACGGGTATTCTGTTAAAGGCAAAGCAGGAAAATATTATTCAGGATATTGATTTTAATAAAGGTGAATATTTAAATGTATTAAATGCGGTGGAAGAAATTAATCTTATGAAAATATTAAATGCGTTTAAAGAAAATGTGGAAAAAAGTGCAACTACATTGCATCCTCATGTCATCTTTACCTATTTAATGAGTCTTGCCTCGGCATTCCATAGTTATTATAACAAACACAAAGTCATTTCAAATGACAGCGAACTGACGCAGGCCCGGTTAAGCCTTGTCCTGGCTGTAAAAAAGGTCATCCGAAACGGATTGACACTTCTTGGGGTCTTTGCACCCGAAAGAATGTAAAATGATATCCTTTAAAGGGATTCTAAAATATTCAATTTATATATTTATCGCTGCTTGGATGTTTGTATTGGGCATTATGGTGGGGCGAGGGTCTTCTCCTGTTGAGTTTGATACCCATAAATTTCAGAAAAGACTTGAAATCATTGCCAAAGAATTTGGGAAAAAAGAGACAAATAAGAAAGTTGATTTAAAATTTTATGATGTTCTTGACAGACCTGTGCAGGAAGAAGCAGGGCCGCCTGAAAAGAATCCTCTGGAAATTATTCCTAAAAAAGAACCCATCCTTATTGCGGATACAATCCCCGTTAAGACCAGTAGAAAAAAACTGACCTTTAAACAAAAGACAGGCACAACAAAAACAAACAATGTAACGTCTGCCCGGATAAAAAAGAAATCTTCTGGTTTTACAAAAAGTAAAACACCTGTAAAATCATCCGTACAATCAACAGACAAAGAAGTCCAAAAAGGAAAATACACGATCCAGATAGCGGCATATAAAGAGTTTAAAGAGGCAGTTTCACAAATGGCAATACTTGAAAAAAAAGGATTTTCCTCCTATAGAATAAAGGGGAAAAAAGACGGGCAGACCTGGTACAGAGTTAGAACCGGTTCTTTTTCAAGCTATGCGCAGGCAAAAAAGTTTAAAGAAAAATTAAAGAAAGCCAAGATAAACTCCATGATCATAAAAAAGGAAGATAATGAAGATATCAAAGGATGAAGTTGAAAAGATTGCCCATTTGGCTCGATTGGAAATTGATGATTCAAAAAAAGAGAAGATTGCAGAACAGCTGAGTCATATCCTTCAATATATTGATAAGTTGAAAGATGTTGATGTTAAAGGTGTCAAACTTTCTTCAGGTGCGGCTTTTATGAATAATGTTTTGAGAAATGATGAGCCCGAAGAATCACCGGGACCTCCTGTAACACTGGCCAATGCACCACAAAGGGATGAAGATTTTTATATCGTCCCCAGAGTTGTGAAATAATTAAAAGACGGGATAGAATGAAGGATAAGATTAAATGGAATACCATGACCTGACCATCGAAACAGCTAAAAAACTGCTTTTTGATCATCAGATTTCTTCTGTTGAGTTGACATCGGCACTGCTGGACCGGATTGAAAAATACGATGATGACATCGGCGCTTTTCTAACGGTTGATAAAAATTGGGCCCTGGAACAGGCCAAAAAAGCGGATCAGGATATTGCCAATCGTAACGTTTCTCCATTGACGGGTGTGCCCATTGCATTAAAAGATCTTTTGTGCACCAAAGGAATCAAAACAACCTGTGCATCAAAGATCCTTGATAATTTTATACCGCAATATGATGCAAGCGTTGTTTCAAAATTAAAGGAAAATGGCGCTGTCATTATTGGAAAAACCAATATGGATGAATTTGCCATGGGATCTTCAACTGAAAATTCTTCCTATAAAATAACCACAAATCCCTGGAACGCCGAATATGTGCCCGGCGGTTCCAGTGGGGGATCTGCTGCAGCCGTGGCTGCCCGGTTCTGCTGTGCTGCCCTGGGCAGTGATACAGGGGGGTCCATCCGCCAGCCGGCCTCTCATTGCGGTGTGGTGGGGTTAAAGCCGACCTATGGCCGGGTGTCCCGGTTTGGCCTTGTGTCCTATGCATCTTCTCTGGATCAGATTGGGCCTATTACAAAGGATGTTAAGGATGCCGCCATATTATTGAATGTGATATCAGGAAATGATAAAAAAGATTCAACCAGCGCCACAAAGGATGTGCCTGATTTTAATCTTGCTTTGGGCCAGTTCGAAAAACAATCGCTTAAAGGGATGACGGCTGGAATTCCAAAGGAATATTTGTCTGTGGACGGCATTGATCCGGAAGTTGAAAAAGTGTTTAACACGGCAAAAAGAATCCTTAAAGATCTCGGTGTTGAAATTAAAGAGATTTCTTTGCCCCATACAGAGTATGTTGTGGCAGCGTATTATATTATAGCCCCTTGTGAAGCCAGTTCCAATCTGGCCAGATTTGACGGGGTTAAATACGGTTTAAGACAAAAATCCTGTGATGACCTTATTGATATGTATAAAAAAACCAAATCAAAAGGGTTTGGTCCCGAAGTTCAACGGCGGATTATTATCGGGACATATGCACTTTCCGCAGGCTACTATGATGCCTACTATGGGAGGGCCTCACAGGTAAGAACACTTATCATGGAGGATTTTTCAAAGGCCTTTGAAACCTGTGATTTTATCCTGTCTCCTGTGGCTCCGGCCCCGGCTTTTAAAATCGGTGCAAACATGGATGATCCTTTGAGCATGTATCTGACCGATATTTTTACTCTTTCCGCAAACATGGCAGGTGTTCCCGGGATATCTGTACCAGCGGGCTTTTCTTCAAAAGGCCTGCCCATTGGTATTCAGATGATGGCAAACAGGTTTGATGAAATGTCCCTTTTAAGAGCAGGATATGGTTTTGAAAAGACACTTAAGATAGACAAAAAATTTCCTGAGATTGAACGATAACTCAATTATCAACTCCAGATAAGGAGGGCAAGTATGTCAACACTGCAGGTTAAGGGAGAACAATTAAAAAAAGCAGTACTATTTATTTCGGAAAAAAGAAAAGAAAATCCTGACATCAATCTTGCAAAACTTGTTGATGACGCAAGTTTACAATTTGATTTAAGCCCGAAAGATTCCCAGTTTCTGTTAAGGTTTGTGAAAAATGACAACCGTCAGAATTCTGCCTGAAATTCTTTCCAACCAGATCGCAGCAGGAGAGGTGGTCCAAAGACCTGCATCTGTTGTAAAAGAGCTTGTTGAAAACAGTATTGATGCCGGGTCCACCCGTATCACCATTGAGGTCGTAAAGGGAGGGAAATCATTCATCAGGGTTTCCGACAACGGGCATGGTCTCAGCCGGGATGATGCGCTTCTATCCATTGAGCGGTATGCCACCAGCAAAATATTCACAAAAGAGGACCTTTTTTCCATTTCAACGTTTGGCTTCAGGGGGGAGGCACTTCCTTCCATTGCATCTGTATCAAAGTTTTGTCTTGTAACAAGGACTAAAGAGACGGACATTGGAACAAAAATTGATATTATAGGCGGAAAGATAAGAGATGTTTCAGATGCCGGAGCCCCTGTGGGAACAATGGTTGAAGTAAACAATCTTTTTTTTAATACCCCTGCCCGGAAAAAGTTTTTAAAATCCGACAATACGGAAACAAGCCATGTTGCGGATGCCATATCCGGTATGGCCCTTGGCAATCCTCATATCCAGTTCAGATTATTTTTAAACCAAAAGCTTGCAAAAAACTTTTCATCGGCTGATGATTTATTCCAGAGATCTGTTCGTGTTCTTGGAAGGGATGTTGCCGACAGGCTGTATAATTTCAAGTTTTCAGATGAATTTGTTCAACTTCACGGGGTTTGTGCCAACCCGTCCGTTACACGAAGCACTTCATCAAAGATTTTTTTGTTTGTGAATAACCGGCTTGTTTATGACCGGGGGGTTATATCCGCTATTTTTAAAGGGTATAAGGGAAGAATAATGAAAGGCAGGTTTCCTTTAGCCGTATTATTTATTCAGATTCCCTTTGATCAGGTGGATGTCAATGTCCACCCTTCCAAACGGGAAATTAAATTTTTTAATGGTCAAGGGATTTATCATGCTGTGTCAGAAACAATTGGAAATGCATTGTCCTTTGAACAGCAGAATATAACAGCTTATTCAAAAGCTCATAATATTCTTAATGAAAAATTTGAATATGGAGACGAAGCGTTTAAACCGAACCAGACAGACAGGATTGAACAATCTTCCATAAACTGGCCGCCAGCCCCGGTTGAAAATAAAAAGGACTTTTTTCAAGAACATTCAGCACAAAAATCTTCTCCAGATATCACATACAATAATCCAAAACTCACGTGTGACCTTCAAGTTACGTGTGACCATAAGGTTACAATTCAAAACTCACGTGTGACCTCAAGGTTAAAACTAACCGTCATCGGTCAGATAATGGGAACCTATATTCTTGCCCAGTCAGAGGACGGATTAATCCTCATTGATCAGCATGCTGCCCATGAACGCATCGTATATGAAAACCTTAAACAAAGATATCACTCTCTTAAAGTCCAAAGCCAGAGTCTGGCAGTTCCCGAAACCCTTGAACTCAATTTTAAGGAAGCTGATTTTTTAGGGTCTATACTGGATGATTTAAAGATGCTTGGCATGGTGATTGAACCTTTCGGTGAGACAAC
>Ga0164318_10002842_pt1 | contig 16221 bp, 11 predicted proteins | sample GuaBasSedimGuay9_FD_113734 | JGI IMG/M metagenome (GOLD analysis project Ga0164318, IMG submission 113734) | Subseafloor sediment microbial communities from Guaymas Basin, Gulf of California, Mexico - Guay9, Core 4571-4, 0-3 cm | ecosystem: Environmental > Aquatic > Marine > Hydrothermal vents...
AAATAAACGAATTAGCCCGTCGGCAAGAGAATGAATTAGCAAATAAAACCAACGAGGTAACCCGTCGGCAAAAAAAGTATAATCATCCTCACTACCAATAGTGTAAAAAACTTTCTCAAATTGTTAATTTTTGTTATATTTTTGCAAACAAAATAACTTAATGCAATAATTGTGAAAAACATCTATAAAGAATTAGAAAAAAGGATATTAATACTCGATGGTGCAATGGGTACCATGATTCAACAACAAAAATTGACAGAAGAGGACTTTAGAGGCGAACGATTCAAAAATTACAGCTGTGATTTAAAAGGAAATAACGACCTCTTATCAATAACCAAACCAGAAGTAATAAAAACTATTCATAAACAATTTATTGAAGCAGGAGCCGATATTATTGAGACAAACACATTCAACTCAAACAAAATCTCTATGCAGGATTATGACATGGAATCTCTTGTTTACGAAATGAATGTAACAGCTGCAAAAAATGCTGTTGAAGTTGCAAAAAAATACTCAACCGACCAAAAACCAATTTACATTGCAGGTTCAATAGGTCCTACAAACAAAACCGCATCAATGTCGCCCGATGTTAACGACCCCGGATTTCGTGCCGTTAGCTTCGACGATTTTGTTGAAGCATACAGCGAACAAATTTTAGGATTAATCGACGGTGGTGTTGATTTATTACTGATTGAAACTGTTTTTGATATATTAAATGCTAAAGCTGCTTTGTTTGCCATTAACAAAATATTTAAACAAAAAAACGTAAAATTACCCGTTATGGTTTCGGTTACTGTTGCCGACATTAGCGGGAGAACTCTTTCAGGGCAAACCGTTGAAGCCTTTTTAATCTCATTGTCTGATTTCGACTTACTGAGCATTGGTTTAAACTGCTCATTTGGTGCCGAAGGACTGCAACCTTACCTCGAAGAGTTATCGGCAAAAGCTCCGTTTTATGTAAGTGCCTACCCAAATGCAGGTTTACCAAATCAATTTGGAGATTATGACCAGAGTGCCAAACAAATGGCTGAAAAAATTAAAATTTACTTAGACAAACAACTTGTTAATATTATTGGTGGATGCTGTGGAACAACGCCTACTCATATTGCTGCTTTTTCAGAATTTGCAAAAAATTCTGTTCCTCGTCAAATCCCAAACATCAAAACACGAACTCAACTAAGTGGTTTAGAGCCTGTTATTATTAGTAAAGAAACAAATTTTGTGAACGTTGGTGAAAGAACAAATGTTGCCGGCTCGCGTAAATTTGCCCGACTGATAAGAGAAAAAAAATATGAAGAGGCATTATCAATAGCAAGAGCTCAGGTAGATGGCGGTGCTCAAATAATTGATGTTAACATGGACGATGCCATGCTCGATGCCGAAAAGGAGATGCATACTTTTCTTAACCTTATGGTTTCGGAACCGGAAATTGCCAGATTGCCTGTAATGATTGATTCTTCAAAATGGTCGGTTATTGAAACAGGTTTAAAATGCTTGCAGGGCAAAGCTATTGTTAATTCAATAAGTTTAAAAGAAGGCGAGGATGCTTTTATTGAAAAAGCCGAAAAAATTAAAAATTACGGAGCTGCTGTTGTGGTTATGGCTTTCGACGAAAAAGGTCAGGCAGTTACTTACAACGATAAAATTAATATTTGTAAACGTGCGTATGACATTCTTGTTAACAAAGTAAATTTCAAGGCTCAAAACATAATTTTCGACCCTAATATTTTAACCATCGCCACAGGAATTGAAGAGCACAACAATCTGGCTGTTGACTTTATTAATGCAACTGCTTGGATTAAAAAAAATCTCACACATGCTAAAGTAAGCGGTGGTGTGAGCAATCTTTCGTTTGCATTTAGAGGTAATAACATTGTTCGCGAAGCTATGCACTCTGTGTTTTTATATCATGCAATAAAAGCCGGTATGGATATGGCGATTGTTAATCCCGGGATGTTGCAGATTTATGACGAGATACCAAAAAAATTGTTGCAACTTATTGAAGATGTTGTGCTTAATCGCAGAGATGATGCAACCGAACGATTAATTGAGTTTGCTCAAAACATAAAAAATGTTGATGATAAAAAAACAAAAGTTGCCGACTGGAGAAACTCTAATATTGACGATAAACTAAAACATGCTTTAACAAAGGGTATTGTTGATTATCTTGAAGAAGACATTGCTGAAGCATTAAAAAAATATAACTCAGGACTGGAGATTATTGAAGGTCCGTTAATGACCGGTATGAATTATGTGGGCAAACTATTTGGCGAAGGCAAAATGTTTTTACCTCAAGTTGTTAAAACAGCAAGGGTAATGAAAAAATCAGTCGAGATTTTACAACCATACATTGAAGAAGATAAAGGCACGAAAACCAAATCAGCAGGAAAAATTTTACTGGCAACCGTAAAAGGCGATGTTCACGATATTGGTAAAAACATTGTTAATGTTGTATGGTCGTGCAATAACTACGAGATTATTGATATGGGTGTAATGGTTCCTACAAAAGATATTATTGATACTGCTATAAAAGAAAATGTTGACATTATCAGCTTAAGCGGATTAATAACACCTTCGCTCGAAGAAATGGTAAACGTTGCCAAACAAATGGAACAAAACAAAATGAACATTCCATTACTGATTGGCGGAGCAACTACTTCAAAAATTCACACTGCCGTTAAAATTGCACCCGAATATAGTGGTGCTACAATTTATGCAGGAGACGCTTCACAAGCGGTTACAGTTGTTAATAAAATACTAAACAACAAAACTAAAACAGAATATACTAAAACTGTTTCTGAAGAATATAAACAAATAAGAGAAAAGCATCTAAATAAAAAAAACATTAATTATATTTCTATAGATGATGCCCGTAAAAACCAATTATCAATAAATTTTGATGAAGATAAACCGGTTGTTCCAAAAATAAAAGGCATTAAGATTTTCGACAATTATTCTGTTAAAGATATTAAAGAATATATTAACTGGGATTTCTTTTTTAAAGCATGGGAGTTAAAAGGCAGATTTCCTAAGATTTTTGATGACCCTAAAATTGGAACCGAAGCTCGCAAATTATTTGATGATGCTCAAATTTTGTTAGACAATATTATTAAAAATAATCTGCTTAAAGCAAAAGCAGTTATTGGTTTTTTTCCTGCAAATTCAATTAATGATGATATTGAAATTTATGCCGACGAAACAAGAACAAAAATATTGACAACATTACACACACTTCGTCAGCAGCAAGAGAAAACCGACGGAAGCAAAAATCTATCATTATCTGATTTTATTGCTCCTAAGCAAAGCGGAATAAGCGATTATATTGGAACTTTTGCCTTAACAACCGGCATTGACCTTGAAAAGCAGTTAAACAAAACCGACGACTATCAAAATTTATTGTTTAAAACAATTTCCGACAGACTAGCAGAGGCTTTTGCAGAGTTGATGCACTTAAAAGTTAGAAAAGAATTTTGGGCTTATTCTCCAAATGAAGATATTGAAAAAGAAGACTTAATAAAAGCAAAATTTCAGGGTATTCGTCCGGCAATTGGCTACCCAGCTTGTCCCGACCATTCAGAGAAAGAACAAATTTTTGAGCTTTTAAATGTTGAAAAAAACACAGGAATAACTTTAAGCGAAAATTTTGCAATGTATCCAACAGCTTCTGTTTGCGGATTGTATTTTGCAAATAAAAATTCTAAATATTTTGGTTTAGGAAAAATATCGAAAGACCAAATCGTTGATTATGCAAAACGAAAAAATATTAGTGTTGATTTAGCAGAAAAATTTTTATCGCAAAATTTGAATTATTAAAAATCTTTGTAAAAAATTGATGTCTTAGGTTTTCTCTTTAACACTAATTAATATTTGTAACAAAAATTATATCTTTACAAAAATTAAAATTATAAAACCTTTACCATGAGAGTTGTCGACCAAATAAATAAATCAGAAAAAACTCTTTTCTCTATTGAAATAGTTCCACCCTTAAAAGGGCATGATATTAATCGAATTTATAATATTGTTGATCCTTTAATCGAATATAATCCTTCATTTATAAATGTAACTTATCATAAAGATGAAGTTTTATACAAAAATTTAAGTGACGGCTCTATTGAAAAAAGAACTATAAGAAAACGTCCGGGAACAGTTGCTCTTAGTGCTGCTTTAAAAAATAAATACAATATAAATGTTGTATCACATCTTACTTGCGGCGGGTTTACAAAAAATGAAACAGAAAACGCTCTTATTGATTTATCATTTCTTGGCATTGATAATTTATTTGTGATTAGGGGCGATGCCGGACCAAATGAAAAGTCGTTTACACCCGAAGACGGCGGTCATGCTCACGCAATTGACTTAGTGAAACAGATAAAAAACATGAATAATGGTAAATATCTATATGATGAGTTAGAAGATTCTATGCATACAAACTTTTCGATAGGTGTTGCCGGATATCCTGAAAAACACGCCGAAGCGCCAAATATTGAAACAGATTTGGAATATCTGAAACAAAAAGTTGATGCAGGAGCCGACTATATTATTACACAAATGTTTTTCGACAATGAAAAATATTTCCAATTTGTTGAGTTTTGTCGAAAAAAAGGTATTAATGTACCAATCATACCAGGTTTAAAACCAATAGCTTTACTAAACCAAGTTAACGTTTTACCACGAATATTTCATATTGAACTTCCCGAAGCATTAGTAAAAGAAGTTAATAAATGTAAATCGAACAAAGAAGTAACACAAGTTGGTATTGAATGGACAATAAACCAATCGAAAGAATTAATTAAACATAATGTGCCTGTGTTGCACTATTACACACTTGGTGCAGGCAAAGGCATTCAGAAGATTGTAAAGGCTTTGTTTTAAAAAAATAAAAAACTTGTTTATTTACTGATATATTAAAATTTTCAAAATCTGTGAAATAATATTTATCCGTCGAAGAATAAAAAAATATTAATATCTTTCTTATATTTATATCTGATAAATAAATATTGATTATATAATATGAGCGACAATAAAATTATTGATTTCAAAGTAAGATCAAACTACCCCAACTTCAAAAATATAAAATACCTTGTCGAAAATTGGGGAGATAGAAATCCCAAAACTAAGCCTGAAGGCTATCTGCCACCGGTTATCGAATATTTTGATGAGAAAAGCAGCGAACAAAAAACAATCACTGCTGATTTTATTGACATTCATTTTTTGAATCAAAAAGATAAGGCGAATGAATATCTGCAAAAACTTATTCAATCGCAAAACCATAACAGCGAGGCAAAATCATATATTAATGAGTTAAAACAAAACTATATAGAAAAAAAGAGATTAGACTTTAACACTAATCACTTTGTTGAAAATGAATATGTTGTTCCCTCTTGTTCGACAAAAAAATATGAGTTTGAATTAATAAGCCAAAAAGGGAAAACTTTATTAGAATTATATCAAAAAGGTTATCCGGTACCTGATTTTTGCATTCTTTCTTCAAAAACCTACTTTGCCGACAAACAAACAAGATTAAAAGCTATTAAAGAGACAATCTCTAATCTTGAAAAAATGACAGGCTTAAAATTTGGAGCTGCAACATCTCCTTTAATATTTGCTCTGCGATGTGCTATGCCTGCATACATACCCGGCTTAATGCCAACTTATTTGAGTGTTGGTGTTACAAAAAATAATTTTGAAGCACTAAAAAAAAGGTATGGTAAACTTGTTGCTCTAAAAATATACTATTATAATCTGAAGACCATTCACGACATTTTATATGAAGTTAATGAAACATCGAGGTTAACTAAAGTTAGAATTGTTTTTTCAGCTTTAGAACTCGAAAGCAAAGTAATGAATCTCTATGAAAAAATTTCTAAGATTGATGAAAGAATATTAACCGACCCATATTACCAAGTTTCATTCTTTATTGAACGTGCTTATAACTTTTATGATATAAACGGAGACCTTGTTCACACCTTTATTAGAAATAAGGAATATTATCCTTCAATAATCTTTCAAAAAATGGTGTGGACAATTCGAAACGATGATTCATATCCCGGCGTTCTATACAGTCGACACTCAAGAACAGGCTTAGGAATGCAAATTGAAAGTGTTCGTAATATTTTTGGTGAAGATATAATGACAGGTATTATTAATACCGAGCTTACCGAATTTTTCGATCGTCAGGAAATTAAAGAAAAATTTCCTGCTGTTTATCATTTCACTCCATTGTTGTCTGAATTAGAAAAAATATTACAATCGCCTGCAACTGTTGAGTTTGCTGCCGAAACAAATTACAAATCCAATTTTTTTGCTGTTTTGCAGTTAAACATGTCAGAATTAACCGGTCGTGCTACGCTTCTTTCTGCAATTGATTTATTTAAAAAAAATATAATTGACAAAAAAAGAGTTGTTGAATTAATTCACCCATATCATTTACGTCAAATTTTTTCAGAGAGAATCGACGAAACATCATTTAAAACATTGCGTTCTTTTTCACAAGGATTGTCTGTCTTGCCACGTTCTGCAGTTTCGGCAAAAGCATATTTTTCCGCTCCGGCAGCTTTAGAGGCAAAAAAAAGAGGTGAAAGAGTATGTTTCTGCAAAAAGCATTTTGTTCCTTCCGACACAATTGTTATGAGTGAAATGGATGCCATTCTCTGCTTAAATCCTGTTGCTATTCATGTTGTTACAGCCTGCCGTGGTTACGGAATACCTGCATTTTTAAATCTTGAAAATTATAACATTAAACTTATTGATAACAACCTAATTAATGCAAATAAACAAATTATTCATGAAGGAGATTGGATAACATTATCAAGCAAAAAACAAATAATTTTTCAAGGGAAAGCAAACTATTCTCCTGCAAGATTTCAAAAATATTTAGACGGCGATAAATTTGAGATGGATCCTAAAGAAGAAAGGGTGTTTGTTAATATGTCAAAAGCTTTTTCTGAATATCAAAAAATAATTAACTCTCTTGATGTAGGTGAAATAGTAAATATTAATGAGCTTATTAAATATATACGAAATAATATTAAAGATGATAAAGAAAAATCAAAAGAACTTGTAAACTCATGGTTTGATAATTACACCGAGCATTATCTTAAACAAATTTTAGAGTGTGAGATGGGCTCACATCAAGATCAATCGGAACTTTACAATTTACTTAGTGTTGATAGAAAAGTGCTTTTTTTTAAGAAAATTATTAACATTTGTATAGAAAAAGACATAAAAGGATTTAACGCAGGCTCATTTATGCTTGGGAGGTTTGTTTGCTTGCCTTTACCCTGTAAATTTTGGAAAGAACTCAACTCAAAAGAAATTGCCTTTTTACTAAATGAAACAATTTTATTTGAAAAATACCTTCAGGTACTATATGAAGTTGGCGAACAACATGTAACCAGAGCAAAAAACACAATCTTAAATCAAGGTTTGGGCGAGATTAAACTAAATATTTCGAATGCAAAAGTTTTTATTAGCTTAAAACTATTATCGCCCGACTGGGATGAGATAATAAACTCTCTGCCAAAAGGCTATGATGCTGACACAAAAACTCTTATAGACTTATTAACAAAACCTTTTGGTTCTTTTTTCGATTACAATGCCCCATGGTCGATTAGTAAACTTGAAGAAATTTGTAAGCAGGAAAAAATTGCTTTGCCAGAAAAAAATATGATATAAAAAAAAGGGATTACAATTATGTAATCCCTAAAACTATATTAACCCGAAAAATTCATAATTTTTCTACGCTTAAGAATTACCAACAAATTTGGTGTTTTTAATAAGCCCGAATTTGGGTACTTCTAATGCTGGGTTTACTTGCGTGAGCTCACCGCCAGCTGGCGGTTCGGTTCCTGCTTTACTTCCCACTATCCATCGCTAATTCATGCAATTCACTTCGTTTTGCATAAATAAAGCGGGTTAAAATCTTAAAAAACTATAATAAGGCTTTTCTTGAAAGTCTTAATTTTCCGTTTTTATCAACCTCAAGTAATTTAACTTTTACAACATCGCCTACTTTTAATACTTCTTCTACTGACTTAATTCGATGTTTTTCAATTTCAGAAATATGTAATAATCCTTCTTTGCCGGGTAATATTTCAACAAAAGCACCAAAATTTGTAATTGTTTTCACCGGGCCTTCATAAACTTTCCCAACTTCTGGAACTGCAGTAATAATGTCAATTCTACTAAGAGCAGCATCAATAGACTCTTTATTGCTTGCAGAAACAGATACAATACCTAAATTATCAACTTCTTCTACAGTAATAACAGTATTTGTTGTTGCTTGAATATCTTGAATAATTTTCCCTCCAGGGCCAATTAAAGCCCCAATAAGTTCTTTAGGAATAATTACTTTCTGAATTCTTGGAACGTGAGGTTTATAATCTTCACGTGGTTCACTAATTGTATCAGTTAATATCTTTAATATGTGTAAACGCCCCTCTTTAGCTTGATTTAAAGCTTTTTCTAAAATCTCATAAGGTAAACCATCTACTTTAATATCCATTTGAGTAGCAGTAATTCCATCTTGTGTTCCTGTTACTTTGAAATCCATATCGCCTAAATGATCTTCATCTCCTAAAATATCTGATAATACAGCAAATTTCTTTGATTTCACATCAGTAATTAATCCCATAGCAATACCGGAAACAGGTTTCTTAATCTTAACACCAGCATCCATAAGAGCTAATGTTCCTGCACATACAGTTGCCATTGATGAAGAACCGTTTGATTCAAGAATATCAGAAACAACACGAATAGTATAAGGATTTGCTTCAGAATTAGGTATCATTCTTTTTAAAGCACGGTGAGCTAAATTACCATGACCAACTTCACGACGACTAATACCTCTTGAAGGTCTAGCATCGCCTGTTGCAAATGGTGGGAAATTATAATGAAGTAAAAATTTATCTCTTCCTTGAAGCATTACTTCGTCAATAATTTTCTCATCGAGTTTAGTTCCTAAAGTTACTGTTGTTAGTGATTGTGTTTCTCCACGAGTAAAAATTGCAGATCCATGAGCTATTGGCAAATAATCTATTTCGCACCATATTGGACGAATTTCGTCTGTTTTTCTTCCGTCTAAACGTTGTCCTTCGTTAAGAACAAGATTACGAACAGCATCCTTTTCAACATCACCATAATATCTATTAATCATAGCCTCGCTAATCTCTGATCCTTCAGGTAAAGAATCAAGAAATTCTTGTTTTATTGCTTTAAAATCTTCTGACCTTTGATGTTTACTCTCTGCTTTTTTTGCAACTTGATAAATCTTATCGTAGGTCTCTTTATAAATTTTTTCTCTTAGTTCCTCGTCGTTTGTTTCATGGTTATATTCTCTTTTTTGAGTACTTCCAACCATTTCTGCCAACTCCATTTGAGCTGTACACTGTATTTTAATAGCTTCGTGAGCAAATTTAATAGTTTCTAGCATCTCTGCTTCCGAAACTTCGTTCATCTCGCCTTCAACCATTAAAATATTATCGAAAGTTGCACCAACCATAATGTCAATATCAGCTTCTTTTAACTGCTCTGATGAGGGATTTATAATTAAACCTCCATTAATCCTAGCTACTCTGCATTCTGAAATTGGACCATTAAATGGAATGTCAGAAACTGCCAATGCTGCTGAAGCAGCTAATCCTGCTAAAGCGTCAGGCATAACTTCCGGATCAGCTGAGATTAAATTTATGGTAACAAATGTTTCTGCATGGTAATTAGCTGGAAATAATGGGCGTAAAGCTCTATCAACTAAACGAGCAACAAGTATTTCGTTATCTCCGGGTCTACCTTCGCGTTTCAAAAATCCTCCCGGAAATCGTCCGGCTGCTGAAAATTTTTCTTTATAATCTACTGATAATGGCATAAAATCAACATCTTCTTTAGCTTCAGTAGCTGAAACTACTGTAGCCAACAACATTGTACTTCCCATTCTTACAACTACCGAACCATCTGCTTGTTTCGCTAATTTACCGGTTTCTATTGTAATGATTCTTCCATCATCTAGCTTAATTTCTTTTTTACTTAATTTGTACATAATTTAAATTTTTATTTTTTCTTTCTATTTCTTACTTCTTTTACTTCTTATTTTCTTCTTATTTTGTCTTCTTTTCAACAAACCATCGATTTAATAAAAAAGGCAATTAAAAATTGCCTTTTTTACTTTTATCTTCTTAATTTTAATGATTTTACTATTTCTCTATATCGTACAATATCTTTTTCTTTAAGATAATTAAGCAACTTTCTTCGTTTACCAACTAATCCTAACAAAGCTCGTTGTGTACTGTAATCTTTTTTGTTCTTTTTTAAATGTTCTGTCAAATGACTAATACGGTATGAAAATAAAGCTATTTGTCCTTCAGCAGAACCTGTATCTTTATTAGACTTTCCGTATTTCTCAAAAAAATCTTTTTTGATTTCTGATGTTAAATACATATTTCTATTATTTTTTTATTTATAAATTTTAAAGTGCAAAGGTAAACTTTTATTTTAAATTTTTCACACTTTAAATATTTTTTTTCTGCATTTACTTATAAATAAAATCTTTATGGGACAATTATCATTGCATCTCCATAAGTTCCAAACTTATATTTTTCTTTAATTGCTGTTTTGTAAGCAGAATTAAGTAAATCGTAACCTGCAAAAGCCGATACCATCATATATAATGTTGAGTATGGTAACTGGAAGTTGGTAATCATATAATTAGCAACACTAAAATCGTAAGGAGGGAAAATAAATTTATTTGTCCATCCTTCAAAAGGTTTTAAGAATCCTGTTGTTGAAACAGAACTTTCTATTGTACGCATCACAGTTGTGCCTACGGCACAAATATTGCTTTTTCTTTTCTTTGCATTATTAATAATATCAACAGCTTCATCTGGAATAATTATTTGTTCGGAATTCATTTTGTGTTTTGTGAGATCCTCAACATCTACTTTTCTAAAATTTCCTAATCCTGCATGAAGTGTTATTTCAGCAAATTCAACACCTTTTATTTCAAGACGCTTTAGTAGTTCGCGACTAAAGTGCATTCCTGCAGTTGGTGCAGCAACAGCACCTTCTTTTTTTGCGTAAATTGTTTGGTATCTTTCACTATCTTCCGGCTCAACCTCTCTGTTAATAAATTTTGGCAATGGAGTTTCTCCCAATTCATAAATTTTCTTTTTAAACTCTTCGTAAGGACCATCAAATAAAAAGCGCAAAGTTCTTCCACGAGAGGTTGTGTTATCAATAACTTCAGCAACCAACTCATCTTCAGGACCAAAATACAACTTATTACCAATTCTAATCTTTCTTGCAGGATCGACTAATACATCCCATAAAAGTTGTTCTTTATTTAATTCTCGTAACAAAAACACTTCAATTTTAGCACCTGTTTTTTCCTTGTTGCCATATAAACGTGCAGGAAAAACTTTTGTGTTGTTAAATACAAAAACATCTTTATCGTCAAAATAATCAATTACATCTTTAAAAATTTTATGCTCAATCTTACCTGTATTTTTATGAAGAACCATTAATCGACATTCATCACGGTTCTTTGAAGGGTGGAGAGCAATCAGCTCTTCAGGAAGTTTAAAATTAAATTGTGATAATTTCATTTTCATTAAACTTTTTTATAATTAACAATCAATAACTTATAATATACGTAGATTAAATAAAAATGTTATGCCTTTTTTATTAAATCTTCAAATTCTACAATACTAATAGCATCATCAACATTGAATTCACCAATTTTTGTTCGGCGCAAACCTGTCAGATGTGCCCCACTTTGAAGAGCCTCACCTATATCTCTGGCTAAAGCCCTAATATATGTACCTTTACTGCAAGAAATTCTGATTTTAACTGTTGGTAAACTAAAATCAGTTATTTCAATTTCTGAAATATTAACATTATTTGGTCTTATCTCAAAATCTTCACCATTTCTGGCTTTAACATATGCTCTTTTACCATCAACAAATTTGGCTGAAAAATTTGGCGGTATTTGTTTTTGTTCTCCAATAAACTTTTTTAATGCTTCTTTAAACAAATTCTCGGTAATATGATTAATAGGAAATTCTTTATCTACTTCTGTTTCTAAATCAAAAGAAGGTGTTGTTTGTCCTAATCTTAATGTTGCTATATATTCTTTTTCTTGTGCCTGATATTTTTCAATTTGCTTGGTAAATTTACCCGTACACACAATTAGTAAGCCTGTTGCAAGCGGATCTAGTGTTCCTGCATGACCTACTTTTATTTTTTTGTAAGAGTATTTTTTGCGAATTAAATTTCTTGTTTTTTTAACTATATTAAACGATGTCCATTCAAGAGGTTTGTCAAATAAAATTACCTGTCCGGTTTGGAAATCACCTAAATCTGTTAAATGCTTATCTATCATATAACAATTTTATGTGTAATAATAATTTATGCAAAAAATATTGCTACAAGTCCGATAATTAAACAATAAATTGCGAAGTAAATCAATTTTCCTCTTTTAACTATCTCGACCATCCATTTACACGCAAATAATCCGGAAATAAAAGCTGCAATAAATCCAACAACTAAGGGTAAAGTCCCAATAGTAGCGTTAGATACGAAATCGCCCTTAATTAAATCTAAAAAATTCTCGCCAAGAATTGGGATAATTACCATAAGGAATGAAAACTCTGCAATTTTTTCTTTCTTGTTACCCAGTAATAAACCGGTAGCAATTGTTGAGCCTGAGCGTGAAATACCCGGTAATACAGCAAATGCTTGTGCTATTCCAATAATAAAGGAATCTAAAAAAGATATTTCTTTATTTTTTGATTTTGCATAAAACGACAATGTTAAAATTGTTGCAGTTATTACAAGCATAATACCAACAAACGCTACATTGCTTTGAAAAAGACTTTCGACAAAGTCTTTAAAAAAAAGTCCTACTATTGCTACAGGAACCATCGACACAAGAAGTTTTGTGATAAACTGTGTTTCACTGTTCCACTCAATTTTGAAAAGACCTTCAAAAAGTTTAGCTATTTCTTTGCGAAAAACTACTATTGTGCTCAAAACTGTTGCTCCATGAACAACTACTGTAAAAATAAGGCTTTGTTCTGAATAAATTCCAAAAAGTGCTTTGCCTATTTCAAGATGACCGCTACTGCTTACAGGTAAAAATTCAGTCAGTCCTTGTACTAATCCCAAGATTAGTGCTTCAATCCAATTCATATAAAAAATTATTATTTATTATTAATCGTTATTTTTTGGTTTTTTCATAATTGCCCAAATCTCAAAAACAAATCCGAACAATACCACAATAGGTGCCAGAGTTATTCTTCTGAAACTAAAAATCTCAGGGTTAAATTTATTTGGATCGTTTACCGCACCACCTGTCATTAAAATAAAACCAATAATAATTATTATTAATCCAATTACTAATAAACGATAATTTTCTTTAGCTAAAGCAAAATCAACTTTATGAGCTTCTTCTTTATTTTCTTTTTTCATCTATCTTTAATTTTATATTAAATTCATTATTAAATTATTATCAATACTATTTCAAAAAATAAGAACCAGACTAATAATACAAGTCGTCTGTTTTTATTCTTAAATATTTATTTACTGCTATATAGGTCGAAACCATAGCAATAAGAATGCCCAAAACCATTACTGAAAGGAATAATATTGCAATAATATCAACTTCCTGAAACATCATTAATCCAGATAATTCTTTTTGAACAAAATAGATTATTGCTGATAAAATGCTTACTGCAATAATTGCACTAACAATGCCATGAATAATGCTTCTTCCCAAAAAAGGACCACGAATAAAACGTCGAGTTGCTCCAACTAATTGCATTGTGTTTATTAAAAATCTTTTTGAATATATTGTTAAACGAATAGTGTTGTTTATTAATGCTATTGAAATAAATAATAATAATATGCTGAAAAGCAAAATTATTAAACCTATTCGATTGATGTTCTCATTAATCAAATTAATTAAATTTTTCTGATAAAAAACTTCTTTAACTTGAGGATATGTTCTTAAACGTTTTTCAATAACCGACAAACTGTCGTTATTGGCATAATTTGCATTTAGCTTTATATCTATTGATGATAATAATGGATTGTAACCCAAAAAATTAATAAAATCTTCACCTAAATCTTTTTGCAAATCCTGAGCTGCTTTTTCTTTAGTGATAAATTCGGTAGATTTTACAAAATCAGAAGCATCTAAATTTTTTTGTAAACGAATCATGTCAACTTCTTTAATATCATTTTTTAATATTACTGAAAAACCGACATTTTCTTTTACATGATTAGATAATTTTTTTGCATTTAAAATTAATAAGCCCATCAAACCCAACATAAACAAAACTAACGATATGCTTACTATAGATGTAATGTATGAGCTTCTTAAGCGTCGTTTTGATAATTTTGTTTCTGTTTTTGACATATATACCTGTTTAATTTTGTACAGAAAAATGCAAATATACAAATATTCAATATTTTTTACTATTATTTTTTTTATGTAGCGCTTGAAATATGAAAAATATTATCTTGAAAATTTTTCAGACTGAAACTCTAAAATAACTTTTTTATAATAACTTGAATTCGATTTATTTTTAATAATTTTACAAAAAATACTGACTTGAGCATTCACGACTTAAATAAGAAAAAAATTATTAATGACCCTGTTTACGGTTTCATTAACATCCCAAACGAAATAATTTTCGATATTATTGAACACCCTTATTTTCAACGCTTGCGCAGAATAAAGCAATTGGGACTGACTTTTTTGGTTTATCCCGGAGCTATACATTCACGATTTCAACATGCACTTGGAACAACTCATTTAATGAGTACTGCCATTAATGTTTTACGTTCAAAAAATAAAAATATTACTGATGAAGAAGCAGAAGCTGTTTTAATTGCAATTTTGTTGCACGACATAGGTCATGGACCTTTCTCTCATGCTCTGGAAAAGCATATTATTAATGTTGATCATGAACGATTATCATTGCTGTTTATGGAAAATTTAAATTCCATTTTTAATGGCAGACTATCATTGGCAATTAAGATTTTCAGTAATAACTATTATAAAAAATTTCTGCACCAACTCGTATCAAGTCAATTAGATATGGACAGACTCGATTATTTAAAACGTGACAGTTTTTTTTCCGGTGTTACCGAAGGTGTTATCAGTTATGACAGAATTATTAAAATGCTCGACGTTGTTGACGATAAATTAGTTATTGAAGAAAAAGGAATTTACTCAATCGAGAAGTTTTTAATTGCCCGCAGGCTAATGTATTGGCAGGTTTATATGCACAAAACAGTTGTATCTGCCGAGCTTTTATTATCAAAAATTTTAAAACGAGCTAAAGAATTAGCTGATGATAATGTAGACCTTTTTGCCACTCCTGCACTTAAATTTTTTCTTTATAATAAAATAAACACTGATTTATTAAATTCGTATAAAGCTTTTAACTTTTTCTCACAACTTGACGATAATGATGTTATGTCGTCTATAAAAACCTGGACAAATCATGAAGATACAACTCTTCGAAAACTGAGTGAAAATTTAATTAACAGACATCTGTACAAAATAATAATTCAAAATAAACCTATCGATCACAACATTATTAACAATTTAAAAAATAATGTAAAACAAAATTACAACATTAGTGAAGAAGAACTCAATTATTTTGTTTTTACAGGAGAGCTAACAAATAATGCTTACAGCGCTGTTGACGACAGAATAAATATATTAAGCAAGACCGGAAAACTAAACGATATTTCAGAAGCATCAGACATGTTAAATCTTTCGGTATTATCAAAAACAGTAAAAAAACATTATTTATGCTTCCCAAAAGAATTTAAGATTTAAGATTTGGAGATAATTCAGATTAACCCGAAAAATTCTTAATTTTTCTACGCTTAAGAATTACTAACAAATTTGGGGTTTTAAAAACCCCAAATTTATGTACTTCTAATGCGGGGTTTACTTGCGTGAGTTCACCGCCAGCTGGCGGTTCGGTTCCCGCTTTACTTCACACTATCCATCGCTAATTCATGCAATTCACTTCGTTTTTGCATGAAAGCGGGTTAAACTCATCTAACAACCAAACTTCTAATTTCAAATTTCATTTTTCATAATAAACTTCAATATTTAATAATATTTTTTAATTTTGTAAAAAATAATAATTATGGATTTTACAGCACAACAAATAGCAGAATTTTTAAAAGGAGACATTGACGGTAATCCTG
>Ga0164318_10002844_pt1 | contig 16218 bp, 17 predicted proteins | sample GuaBasSedimGuay9_FD_113734 | JGI IMG/M metagenome (GOLD analysis project Ga0164318, IMG submission 113734) | Subseafloor sediment microbial communities from Guaymas Basin, Gulf of California, Mexico - Guay9, Core 4571-4, 0-3 cm | ecosystem: Environmental > Aquatic > Marine > Hydrothermal vents...
ACTTGCTATTTTAAAATCAAAGGCTCAAGAAAAAAAATTTGAAATAGACGATGATTTATTACAAATGGTTGCTATCACTATCCAAAGCAATATTAGAGAATTAGAAGGAGCTTTAAACAAAATTATTGTTTTTCACGAATTAAAGAATTTTACACCAACCAAAGAATCTGTAAAATCAATTTTATCTTCTTTTGAAGGCAGGCAAATTACTTTCACTCCTAAATCTTTTAATCTTTTAACCTTTTTATCATTAGGAGGAAGTCTTGTTGCAACCCAACTCTTTTTATCTTTTGCATTTTTCACTATCTTGCTTCCAAGCGGAATACGAAGAGATGAATCTAAAATAATTCTAATAGGGTTATTCTCTTCCCTACCTCTAATTCTCACATTAAGTTCAGGATCATCAGCAATAACCGTATTTACCCCAACTACTACAGCATCCACCTCCCATCTTAACCTGTGTACCAAAAGCCTTGATGCTTCAGATGTTATCCATTTTGATTCCTTTTTATATGTTGCTATCTTGCCATCCAAACTTGTAGCTACTTTTAATGTAACAAAAGGGATCTTTTGAGTGATAAATTTTATAAAAGCTTCATTTAATCTTTTTGCTTCTTCTTCAAGAATCCCCACTGTAACAGGGATGTTATGATCCTGTAAATATTTTATTCCTTTGCCAGAAATTAATGGATTAGGGTCTACCATACTAATAACAGCACGGCTTATCCCTGTTTTTACAATCTCAGGAGCGCAAGGTGGTGTTTTGCCAAAATGAGTACAAGGCTCAAGATTAATATAAAGAGTCGAGCCTTTAAGAGATTCCTTAGCATTATTAATAGCAACTATTTCAGCATGAGGGTTGCCTGCCTTTTTATGAAAACCTTTCGCAATTATTTTATCATCTCTAACAAAAATAGCACCTACCATAGGATTAGGGGATGTTGTTCCCCTACCCTTTTCCGCAAGTCTTAAAACTCTTGCCATCCAATATTCATCTCTAAGCATCTTCGTTTTCATTAGAATGTTCCAAAAGACCTTTTATTTGTTCCATAAATTCATTTATATCCTTAAACTCTCTATATACAGAAGCAAAACGAACATATGCAACTCCATCAATCTCATGAAGATGAGACATTACTTTCTCTCCAATTATTGTAGCAGGAATCTCCTTTTCTCCTGATTCCATAACTTCTTTTTTAATTTTTTCGCATATTTCCTCCATCAATGGTATGCTTATAGGCCTTTTCTCACATGCTTTTTTAATACCATTTAAGATCTTTTCAGGTGAAAACGGCTCCCTTCTCCCATCCTTTTTTATGACCATAGGAAGATGTTCTTCAACTCTTTCATAGGTAGTAAATCGTTCCCCACAGTTGTAACATTTTCTTCTTCTTCTGATCTCATTTTTTTCTTTCAATACCCTTGTATCAACGACTTTATTATCTGAGGAATTACAAAAAGGACACCGCATTACTTCTTCTCTAATTTAAATTGTTCAACTTCAATACCTGATTCTTTGATCATCTTTTTTGAGAGTTCATCTGCATACCCATCTAAATAAACTACCCGTTTTATTCCTGCATTAATAATCATTTTTGTGCAAATAATACAAGGATGATTTGTGCAATAAAGTGTTGCACCTTCAATCTTTACCCCATGAACTGCTGCTTGAATAATTGCATTCTGTTCAGCATGAAGACCGCGACATAACTCATGTCGCTCCCCTGATGGTATCTTTAAAGCTTCTCTAAGGCATCCTATCTCTAAACAATGTTTAAGTCCAGTAGGAGCACCATTATAACCAGTAGCTAATATTCGTTTATCTTTAACTAAAATAGCACCGACGTGACGTCTTAAACAGGTGGAACGTTTAGAAACCAATTTAGTTATTTCCATAAAGTATTGATCCCAAGAGGGTCTTGACATGAAAAACTCCAAAAAAAGGGAAATTATACAAAAAAGAAGAATGAAAATAAAACCGTAGGTTGGTATTTCATATGCTAGAGTAAAAGAATTTTATTGATTAGGTATAAAATCCGACCCTACGGAACAATAATCTCTTGTTTTCCTTATAAAAGTAAGAGTAAAAATGATTAATTATTACTTTTAGTTATAATGAAATTATTCTTAATTTATCTTTTATAAAAAATCATCTAAAAAAAACTTTTTTATCTTTTTAGAGTCTCACAGCAATCTGCTTAAGGTCATTATCAAGCCTTTCTTTACGAATCTGATTATGATAGACAGGGAAGCTTAAACAAAGCTTTTTTACTTTTTCTAAAACTTCATTATAAACCTCTTCTTCTCCGAGATTATTAATAATCTTAGCTATAAAAAAAGCAATCTGTTTCATCTCTTTCTCTTTCATGCCCCGAGTTGTAACTATCGGAGTCCCTATTCTTATACCACTAGTTATTGTAGGAGGTTTTTCGTCATAAGGAATAATATTTTTATTAACTGTTATACCTGCATTGTCTAAAGCTATTTCAGCTTCTTTCCCTGTTATATCTTTTTCGGTAAGATCCACTAAAAAAAGATGATTATCAGTTCCCTCTGAGATTATCTTAAAGCCCTTTTCTTTTAAAGAATCAGCTAATGTTTGAGCATTCTTTACTATCTGATATTGATATTTCTTGAATTTCTCACTCATTGCTTCTTTAAAAGCAACTGCTTTGGCAGCTATAACATGCATCAATGGCCCACCTTGAAGGCCAGGGAAAACTGCTTGATCAATAGTTTTTGCAAATTTAGATTTGCACATAACAAAACCACCTCTCGGGCCTCTAAGGGTTTTATGAGTGGTACCAGTAACAAAATCTGCATAAGGGATAGGGGAAGGATGTATACCTGCTGCAACAAGACCTGCTATATGAGCAATATCTGCCATAAAATAGGCACCAACCAAATCAGCAATTTCCTTAAACCTTTTAAAATCTATAATACGTGAATAAGAACTTGCACCTGCTATAATAAGCTTAGGCCTATACTTTTTTGCCAAATATTCAACTTCATCATAATCAATTCTTCCAGTTTCTTTAGAAACACCATAAAAGAATGTTTTGTAAAATTTGCCTGAAAAACTAACCATTGCACCGTGAGAAAGATGGCCTCCATGTGAAAGATTCATACTCAAAATCGTATCACCAGGATTTAGCACAGAGAAATATACCGCCATATTTGCAGCAGTTCCAGCATTAGGTTGAACATTTATATGCTCTGCCCCAAAAAGCTCCTTTCCCCTATTAATAGCCAGTTTCTCAACTGTATCTACATAAGAGCAACCACCATAATAGCGTCTTCCAGGATATCCTTCAGCATACTTGTTAGTCATAACAGAGGCTTGGGCTTGAAGCACTGCTTCGCTTGCATAATTTTCTGAAGCTATCAAAATAATGGAAAGTTCTTCTCTTAACGCCTCGTTTTCTACTGCCAATGCAACCTCTGGATCTGTTTCCCATAATGATTTCATTTTTTATCCTATCAAAAACCTCTTTTTAACTATTCTTTATTCTTTATAAGTCAAAATGTGATATTTATTAAACTAAAAGTTTATCTTCCAGTTGTTTTATCTTTTCAAGCCTTCTTTCGTGTCTTCCTGCTTCAAATTTAGATGAAAGCCATATTGAAACCATCTCTTTAGCCAACTTTTTATCAGTTGTTCTTCCTCCCATACATATTATATTAGCGTTGTTATGCTCCTTTGCCATCTGAGCAGTATATATATCATGAACCAAAGCTGCCCTTATTCCCTTAAATTTATTAGCAGTGATTGACATACCTATCCCCGTGCCACAAATAAGCACTGCCCCATCAGCTTTCCCTTCTACAACTGCCATAGTAGCCTTTTTGGCAAAATCTGGATAGTCAACACTTTCTTCTGAGAAAGTGCCAAAATCATCTACTTCTATCTCTTTTTCTTTTAGGAAATATTTGAGAGTTTCTTTTAGTTCATATCCTCCATGATCACTTGCTAACGCTATCTTCATTCTTTTTTCATCCGTTAAATTTTTTAAAGACCAAAGAGGCATTTGTTCCGCCAAAGCCAAAAGAGTTGGACATTACAATATTTAGATCCTTCTCTCTTGCAACATTAGGCACATAATCAAGATCGCATTCTGGATCAGGATTCTCGTAGTTTATAGTAGGTGGGATTATTCCATCTCTTATGGATAGAACGCTAAATACTGCTTCAACGCCTCCGGCCGCACCTAAAAGATGTCCGGTCATAGATTTTGTAGAGCTTACAGGTATTTTATAAGCATAATCACCAAAAACCTTTTTTATTGCAATGGTTTCTACAAGGTCATTTAAAGGGGTAGAAGTACCATGAGCATTAATGTAATCTATCTGATCATAAGATATTGAAGCATCCTTAAGAGCATTTCTCATACAGATTGTAGCCCCTACACCATCAGGATCTGGAGCAGCCAAATGATAAGCATCGCATGACATCCCATATCCTATTAACTCTGCATATATCCTCGCTCCTCTCTTTTTTGCAAACTCTAACTCTTCAAGGATTAAAACACCTGCTCCTTCGCCCATGATAAATCCATCCCGATCTCTCTCAAAGGGTCTAGATGAACCTTTAGGGTCTTCATTCCTGGTGGAAAGCGCCTTCATAGAATTAAAACCTGCTAAAGCTAAAGGTGTAATAGTAGCTTCAGTTCCTCCTGTTATCATTATATCTGCATCACCATACTGAATCATACGATAAGCATCACCAATGGAATGAGCACCTGTAGCACAAGCTGTAACAACACAGGTATTAGGTCCTCTCATACCAAAAAATATTGAAACTTGGGCTGATGCCTCATTAGCAATGAGCATAGGGATGAAGAAAGGGGAAACCTTTTTAGGCCCTCGCTCAAGCAAAATAGTATGATATCTTTCAAGGCTTTCCAGCCCCCCAAGGCCTGTACCTATAACAACGCCAGTCCTATCTTTCAACTCCTCTGTAAAAGAAATACCAGCATCTTTTACAGCAATATGAGATGCAACAAGAGCAAAATGGATAAATATATCCATCTTTTTTAGTTCCTTTTTGTTTATAATCTCCTCAGGATGAAACTCCTTTACTTCAGAAGCTATCTTTGTCTGAAAAGGGGTAGCATCAAACTTTGTAATATAATCAATACCAGATTCACCATTTACTATCTTTTTCCATACATTATCTATACCAACGCCTTGAGAAATAACCAAACCTACACCTGTAACTACAACTCTTCTCATATTTATCTTACCACCTATGCTTTACAAATTTTAATTTGTTCTAACCCTTTTATACTAAAAAAGTTTTTTATTTGAAATTAAAACTTTTTATATTACAGAGAAGGGGTCAGCGGACTTTTCCGACCCCCATTTTTTCTGATATGAAATATTTAATCATATCATGTTGAAATATGTTCCTCAATATAGCGAACAGCATCCCCTACAGTGAGGATCTTTTCAGCATCCTCATCTGGGATTTCTATACCATGTTCGTCTTCAAGTGCCATAACCAACTCAACTAAATCAAGGGAATCTGCCCCAAGGTCGTCAATAAAATTTGCATCCATTGTTACATCGCTCTCTTTTACATCCAGTTGCTGAACGATAACTTCACGAACCTTATCAAAAATGGACATTCCATTCACCTCCTTGCAATAGAAATAGTCCCAAAATTGCGGGTTTTCTTTTTATGAAATTACATATACATTCCACCATTTACGTTAATAACCTGACCTGTAATATACTCTGCCTTTTCAGAGCAGAGAAAAAAAACAGCTTCAGCTACATCTTTTGGGGTACCAAACCTCTTTAAAGGAATCAGATCAAAAAGCATTGCCTGAGTTTTTTCAGGTAAGGCACGGGTCATGGGAGTATCAATAAATCCTGGTGCCACCGCATTTACAGTTATTCCTCTTTTTGCTACTTCCTTGGCAACTGTTTTTGTAAACCCAATTATACCAGCCTTTGACGCAGCATAGGAAACTTGCCCTGGGTTACCCATTTCCCCAACTATTGAGGATATATTTACAATCCTACCCCATCTTGCCTTGGTCATAAAGCGAATAGCAGCTTTGGTACAATTAAAAACACTTTTAAGATTAACATTTAACACTAAATCCCAATCAATCTCTTGCATTCTCAATATCAATTTATCCCGTGTTATCCCAGCATTATTTACCAATATATCCAACCGCCCAAAAAAATTATAAACCTTTTCAACCGCCTCTTGAACATCTTTTGTATTTGAAACATCTACTACAACTGGCAAAGCTTTTCTACCTAAATCAGAAATCTCTTTAGCAGCCTCAATAGAAGAATTTTTATCCAATTCAAAAATAGCAATATCTGCACCTTCATTAGCAAGTTTAACAGCGATCTCCCGACCTATACCCCGACCTGCACCTGTTATAATAGCAACTCTATCTTTTAGTTCCAAAACAACCTCCTATATTACATGTAAATACCACCATTAACATTAATTACCTGGCCAGTAATGTAATCTGAAGCACTACTTGCAAGATATCTTACAGCATGTGTAACATGTTCCACTTCTCCAAACCGTTCCATAGGGATAAGTGAAAGAATATATTGTTTTGCTTTTTCAGGAATATTTTTAGTCATATCAGTGTTTATAAATCCAGGAGCTATAGCATTTATGTTGATGTTTCTACTCGCAAACTCCCTTGCCAAAGATTTTGTTAATCCTATAATACCTGCTTTTGAAGCAGAATAATTTGCCTGTCCAATATTACCCATCTGTGCAGCAACAGAAGTAATTGAAATGATCTTTCCTTCTTTTTGCCGAGACATATATCTTAACGCAGCCTTACAACAATTAAATACACCTTTAAGATTAACTTCATTTACTCTATCCCATTCATCTTCGCTCATCCTTATAAGAAGTTGGTCCATAACTATTCCTGCATTATTTATAAGTATATTAATACCACCAAGCTCCTTAACCACAGTATCAATCATCTTTTCACAATCACGAAAAGAAGAGACATCCGCTTCATAAAATATTGAAGCTCTCCCAATCCTTTTAATTGTCGCTACTACATCTTCGCCTTTTTCCTTTTGAATATCATTGACAGCAACATCAGCACCTTCTTTAGCCAACATCAATGCAACAGCTCTTCCTATACCTTGAGCTGCTCCAGTAACTAAAGCCACTTTACCGCTAAATAAATGGTTCTTACTTCGCATCCAAAAACTCCACTACTTTTTTTATATCATCAGGTCTCTCTACATTAAAAAGTGTAATATCTTTATTAATCCTTTTGATTAATCCAGTCAAGACTTTTCCTGGACCAAACTCTATAAAAATCTTAATTCCCATATCTATCATATTTCTTATCGACTGCTCCCATTTTACAGGGGATGTAAGTTGGTCTACTAATAAAGAAACAACCCTTGAGCCATCTTTGTTTGGTTTTGCCTCTACATTAGTAACAACAGGTACTATTGGATCCTTAAAGGAGATACTTTTTAACTCCCTTTCTAACCGTTTTGCTGCTGGAGCCATTAAGGATGAATGAAAAGGACCGCTTACCTTAAGAGGAATTACTTTTTTTGCTCCTAATTCTGAACCAATTTTTATAGCGCGTTTAACTGCTTCTGCCTCTCCTGATATAACAACCTGCCCAGGAGAGTTGAAATTAGCAGGTGATAAAACTGCTCCATTAGCTGCTTTTTTGCAAAGCTCTATAACCTTCTTTTCATCCAAACCTATAACTGCTGCCATTGCTCCCAGACCCTCTGGCACTGCTTCCTCCATAAAACGTCCTCTTAATCTAACAATTTTTACTGCATTACCAAAATCAATAGAATCAACTGCTACAAGGGCTGAATATTCTCCAAGAGAATGACCTGCTACTAAAGATGGTTGTATATCTTTTATAGAAAGAAATGTTTTTAATACTGCAATTGAAACAGTTAATAATGCTGGTTGTGTATTTTCTGTGAGTCTAAGCTTTTCCTCTGGGCCTTCAAAGCACAATTGAGCCATGTCAAAGCCTAAAACATCACTTGCCTCTTGAAATATCTCCCTTGCTATAGGATATTCTTCAAAAAATTCTTTTCCCATTCCTACATATTGAGATCCTTGCCCAGGGAATATAAAAGCTATCTCATTGTTTGTTACCATTGCTTGGTCTTCCTTCCATACTCTTTCATCAGTTCAAGTCCAATAACATTTCTTTGAATTTGATTTGTTCCTTCATAAATTTGAAGGATTTTAGCATCCCTCAGCATTTTCTCCACTGGATATTCTCTCATATAACCATATCCACCAAATATTTGAATAGCATCTAAAGTAACTTTTACTGCTACATCACTTGCAAAGAGCTTTGCCATTCCACTTACTTTAGAATAATTTTTTGGATTTGAATCAATATAACGAGAAACAGCATAAACAAGGGAACGAGCTGCTTCAACCTGTGTAGCCATATCTGCTAATATATGTTGAACAGCCTGAAAAGAGATAATCCTTTTGCCAAATTGATATCTTTCCCGTGCATAATGAACTGCTGCATCTAAAGCAGCCTGGGCGACACCAACTGCCTGAGCCCCTATACCAGGACGGGTTTTATCAAAGGTTTTCATAACTATAATAAACCCTATTCCTTCTCTACCCAAAAGATTCTCAGCTGGAACCCGACAATCTTCAAAGATAAGCTCCCTTGTTGCAGAAGCCCTTATCCCAAGCTTTTTTTCTTTTTTCCCAAAATTAAACCCAGGAGTCCCTTTTTCTACTATGAATGCACTAGCACCCCTTGGGCCTCTCTTAGGATCTGTTAAAGCAATAACGGTATAAATTTCAGCCTCTCCTCCATTTGTTATCCATTGTTTGGTCCCATTTAACACATAGTAATTGCCATCCTTAATAGCAGTGGTTTTAATCCCTCCTGCATCTGACCCTGCATCTGGTTCAGTAAGGCCAAAAGCAGCAAGTTTTCTGCCACTGGCGATCTCTGGAAGATATTTCTTTTTTTGTTTCTCATTACCAAAAAGAAGAATTGGATAAGCGCCTAATCCACTTGCTGCATAACTTACTGAAACCCCCAGACATCCCCAAGAAAGCTCCTCAATAACTATGGTATTTTCAAAAACTCCGCCACCTGTTCCACCATACTCCTCTGGAATATATACACCAAAAAGACCTGTCTCAGCACAAACATGCATAATATCCCATGGGAATGTCTCTGTTTCATCTAACCCAGCTCTTGCTGGCAAGATTTCTTCCACCGCGATCTTGTGTGCCAAATCCTTAAGCATCTTTTGTTCATCAGTTAAGAAATAATCCATTTCTTTTCCTCTCTCCTTTTCTCCTTTTTATGATCCAAGATTATTAAAAAATATTTTTTTATAAAACATTGATAAGCCCCAACCCAATATAAAAAATTATCTATATATCAAATTTTATTATTTTTTAATTCATAATAAATGGATTAAGCCACTAACGTAGGATTTAAACCCTCCATCTTACAGTTTTCGGTAAAATTTCAAAAATAACAAATTATGATGGTTAAAATTATATAAAATAAGGAAATCTCCTTTATTTTCAAGTCAAAAAAATCTACCTAAACATAATTACTCCATCTTTCTTAAATAGAGAAATTATTTACCATAGATTAATAGAGTTCAATTCATTTAATCCAAAAAAATATTTTAAGATTTTATCTTTTCCTTGATTTGAACCCAAATGCTTTTGCCAATCATCTTTTCAAGTTCCTTACCCTCCTCCAAGCTTTCTGCCATCTGTTGATTTATTCTCTTTTCAATAGAGCGAGCAGCGTTAATGATAGCATTCTTTATTGCCCTTGGAGAAGAATTGCCATGACAAATATATACAACACCATTAATACCTAAAAGTGGAGCTCCACCATACTCTTCTACATCTACCTTTTTAAAGATATTTGTTAATGCTTTTTTCATGAGAATGTAACCTATCTTTGCTCTAAGGCTTTGTTTTATTTCATGCTGAGCAATTGATTTAAGAGCAACAATTATACCTTCACTACACTTTAATGCTACATTACCTACAAAGCCATCACAAACAATTACATCTGCCTTGCCATTATAGAGATCCATCCCCTCTACATAACCAATATAGTTGAGACCACTTTCATTTAAAAAAATATGAGCACGCCGAGTAAGTTCATTTCCCTTACTTTCTTCTTCCCCATTAGATAGAAGTCCTATTTTTGGGTTTTGAATCCCCATAATCTCTCTACAAAATATATCACCCATAATAGCAAATTGGAAAAGGTGGTATGGTTTGCAGTCAACATTACCACCAGCATCTAATAACAGGGAACTTCCACCTTTAGCATGAGGATGAGCTGTTGCAATAGCAGGTCTTTCAACTCCTTTAAGTTTTTTTAAAATAAGCATAGATAATGCAAGAATAGCACCTGAATTACCAGCACTAATCATTCCATCAGCTTCACCATTTTTAACCAATTCTAATCCTATATGTATTGATGAATCTTTTTTCTTTCTCATTGCTGTTACAGGGTGATCATCCATCTCAATAACTTGTGATGCATGATGAATGGTTATGGGCAGATCCTTTGCTTTTAGTCTGTTAAGGTGGGCTTCAATTTGGCTTTTAATTCCAACAAGAATTATACTTATATTAGCCTCTTTTGCAGCCATTACCGCACCTTCAACATTTACCTTTGGGCCAAAATCTCCACCCATAGCATCAACAGCAATGTACATCTATTCCTCTATTCCTCTTTTATCTTTATTACTTCCTCCCCTTTATAAGTGCCGCAATAGAAACATGCCCTATGAGGAGGTTTAAGCTCATTACACTGAGGGCAAGGGACAAGAGCAGGGGCAGAAAGCTTTTTATGAGTTCTTCGCTTATCTCTTCTTGACTTTGATTTTTTTCTTTTTGGAACAGCCATAACTTATCCTTTCTTAACAATTTTTTCTTTTAATTCTTTTAAAATAGCAAAACGAGGATCAATCCATGCAGTATTACAGGAACATGGTTCATTATTAAGGTCTGCACCACACACAGGACAAAGTCCTTTACAATCTGGTTTACAGAGGGGAGCATAAGGAATAGCAAGAATTAAGTGATCTAAAATCAAATCCATAAAATTAACTTCCTCACCTTCATATACCCCTGTTTCCAAATCTTCAGATGTAAGTTCTAAATCCTCGGGGAAATCTTGCTTTTTCAAAAGTGTTATTTTTAAAGGAATATCCACTGGTTTTTTAAATTTATTTAAACAACGGCTACATGTAAGTACAATGCAAGCTTTTAAATTACCCTTAGCTACTATAACATCAGTAGACTTATATATAGCAAGTGAAACTTCAACATTGCCAGACAAGGAACTTTCAATTTCTCCTCTTTGTATAAGAGCTTGTACAAACTCCTTTGAGTCCCTTTTTACATGCAGTTTGTTACCTTCAAGTTTGATTTTATCGATTCTTAATTTAAAAAGCTCATTGAACTCTTTATCCATAGTTAACCTTATTTAATTTAGCTTATTTTTTATTGTTTAACTTAAAAAGATTTAGGATAGCAAAACCCTTAAAAAAACATAAAAAAGAAAATAATGATAAAAAATTCTTTATACTTTTAAATACTTTATATTTAAATACTTTATAAAATTAAAACTTCTATTTTTAATAGAAATTTATTTTATCGATTACAAGCAGTAAATAGCATAAAAAAGTTTTTAACTTTTATTTTCAATACCTCTTTATAAAATGTTTAAGTATAAGGAAATTTACTCTTTTGTCAAGAAAAAGATTATGTTGGAAATTTATATCTTATTCTCATAATAGGTATAGAAGGTTGTTTATAAAAAAAGATAAAAAAATCAAGAGTTAGAAGTTATTTATAGAAAACTTATTAATACACCATACCTCAATAATATAAAAAACTTACTGTTTAATATTAACATATATGTGAAAACTGGACTAACTAAAATGATGTTTCTTTTCACCTAATACTTAATACTTCATATACCATAAGTTCCTTATGTCTTCCTTTTATCTTTCTTTTACCTAAAGGCTTAATATTAAAGATATCAGAATCTGCTATAGCACGATAAGTTTCCTCACCAATCAATATCTGATTTGGTTTAGCAATAGTTTCAAGTCGTGATGCAATATTTACTGGATCACCCAGTACGGTATACTCCATCCTTTTCATTGAACCAATATTTCCCACTACAACCTTCCCTGTATTTATCCCTATTCTCATATCAAACCCATCCTCTCCCCTTTTTTCATTCATCTCTTTAAGTCTTTGTTGCATCCTTAAAGCCACTTTTATAGCTCTTATAGGATCATCTTCACCAGGGAAAGGAGCGCCAAAAACTGCCATAATGGCATCACCAATATATTTATCTAATGTCCCGTGATTATCAAAAATAATATCAGACATAACGCTAAAATATTCATTAAGCAACTCCCCGATGCGTGTAGGAGAAAGGCGTTCTGACATTTCCGTAAAACCTACTATATCAGCAAATAAAATTGTAACTATCTGTTCTCTTGGAGCAAGGTATGCTTCTTCTGAGCCATGCATTATAAGCTGTATAACATCAGGAGAATGATATCTCTCCAGTCTGTCTCTTAAAAGTTTTTCTTGACGTATTTTTTCTGTGAGTTGAGCCTTTTCAATTACAATTGCTAATTGATTAGCAATAATAGTTAAGAGATTTAGTTGCCTTGATGTAAACTGATTCTTCATAGAATTACTTATAAGCTGTATCACCCCTATAACATCCTTATGATTCCATAAAGGAGCACAAATAGTAGATTGAATATTTTCAAGGAATATTGACTTTCCCTTAGAAAAGCGGGAATCACTCATGGTTTCATTTGAGAGTATTGCAACTTTATCTTGTATAATTCTATTTATAATAGTGCGAGATACCTTTATCTTCTTGCCCTTATCTCTTGGCTTCTTTGTTTTTAAAGCCTTGGTTACCAGATCATTTTTTTCTGGCTCTATCATGATAATAAGTCCTAAATCTGCATCAATTACTTTAAAGATGAGATCCATAATAATAGGAAATATCTCATCTACATCTTCAATGCCAATTAAACGGGTGCTGATTTCATAAAGTAAAAAGAGAAGCTTATCCCTTTCTTCGTAAGAATATGGCTCCTGAGGTAGAATTGATGGTAAAACTCCTTTATAATTTTTTTCTTCAATACTTGGCTTAACCTCTTTTTTTATAAAAGCATCTTCTGGCAAAAGAGATGGGATATCCTCAACGTTACGGATTATACTTGAGTTTTCTTCTTCTAAATGGTCATTTGTAGAAACAAAAATAGTTTTACTTTCTCCAGTTTCAATTGAGTCATCAAAAAAAGTAATCCAGTGTACCCCTATTCTGATTTTATCCTTATGAGTTAAGACTTTTTTCTTTATCTTTGTGCCATTTACATAAACTCCATTATGACTGTTAAGGTCTTCAATTATAAAATGATCCTGCTCAGATTTCACAAGAGCATGTTTTCTTGAGACTACATCCTCTGGAAAAACAAGGTCATTATCTATACTTCTTCCTATATGAATCTTTTCCTTATCTAAAGGAAATTCTATATTTTGCCCAAATTTATCTACAACTAATAAAAAAGCCATCTTTATTATCTTAAGGTTTTAATTAGTTAATACTGAAAAATGAAGTGTAAACTAATTAAAATAAGAATTTCAGCTGTATAAAATAGAAGCAATTCTAAAATAATTAAAAAATTATAACAAAAATAATAAAAAATTGTTAACTTAGACCAATAAAATCAGCCTAAATTTATACTCTGCTTTTTAGCATAGAGTAATTAAATTTTTTTTATTATATACTTTTTATTAAAAAAATCAAGGATTTAATAAAAGGGGTTTCATTATTATTATATTTTTTAAAAAATGAAATTAATTCGAGGAAAATTTATTTAAAAAACAAGTTGGATTATAAAAAGTGAGGAAAAATAATATAGGAAAGTTATTTAATAATCATTCCCTTACTCTAAACTTTCTATTTTATTCCTTTAACAATTACTTGCGCAAAAAGGAATTCTCTTTTTAATAATGATTGAATATCAATAAACTAAATTATTATTAACCTTTTTATTAGACAGGCTGGAACTTTGTAATTCGTTCCAACCTGTCTACATCTTCATTAAGCTTTAAATTCAATAACATCTCCATTCCCAAGATATGCTTTATCCTTAGAACGAAAACGAGCTGTCCCTTGAACTACTGGATATCCTGCCTCAATAAACTTTTTAGCAGTAATAACACCTGTGCAGTGGTTACACCCAACTTTTTGAAAACCCCATTTTTTCAAAGCAATTACAAGGTCATCATATTTAGGATCCCAATCTTCAAATGGTGAAATATGTAAACCACCATAAACACCATATAATCTTTCAAACTTCAAGGTTTTATATGCTGTGTCAGCAAATCTAATAATCCCTTGATGACAGCAACCTGTTACCTGTACTATTCCTGCTCCTTTAACATTAAAGTAAAGAGACTCTTCTCCATAAACACGGCAAATAATTGGAATATCAAAACAGTATCCAGCACAGCCTGGGAAAAGTTTGAATAATCCTGGTTTGTGTTCAATAACCTTTCCTCTATAACCAGAATCTTTAATATATTGTTTACCTTCTGGATAAAAACTGGCTGGAATATGCATAGGTATTTCAGGGTCATATTTCAGAGTAACAGGAAGTCCCCAGAAATGGTCAAAATGCTCATGAGAAATAAAGAGAAAATCTATCTCCTTATTTGCGAGCATTTTATCAATTCCTTCACGCTTAAAACTTTTTTCAGTCCAATCATAAGACCACCCTGTATCAAGAAGAATCCTCTTATGTTCTCCTGTTAAGAGCTCAACATCAATCAAAGCAGCATATCCCCCAGCATTTTCAGGATGAACAGCATTCTCCATCTGAAATTCCCAAGCTTTTTCCAATTTATCTGGTAGATACTGTTTTATGTTTGCTATCCCTTTTTCATATGAGCCTTTACCAAGCTTCCCGTTTTTCTCAGTGAACGGAGGCCAGTTGTATTCATACTGATTTACAAGCAAGCCTCCCGCCCCTTTTATATCGTTCATAAGAACTTTATTGATAAACCAACTTGTCTCAGTTATACATTTTATTTTAACACTTTTACACTCTCCAATATCTATATTTTTTCTTACAACCTTAGGGAAATGACGCTTCCGCCAAGGGCTATAAGAATATACTCCCATAGTTCCAATAACTCCTACTGCTGTCCCCGCTGCAAGCCCTTTAACAAAATCACGTCTGCTAAGACCTTCTTTCTCTTCTGTTGCCATTTAAATCACCTCCATAAAATCTCCCCATTTTGTCATAGTTAAGAAGGAACAAATAACAAAATAGGGTTTAATTTTTATTATGTAAAGAGCCAAGTTAATTTACTTAAGTGTGGTAAAATCCATATAGTAACAAAATAACCAGCGATTCCTATAATAATTCCCACAATAAATCCAAATATAAATTTCCCATTCATCTATTTTTTCCTCCTTTTTGATCAAATAATTTTTCTATTCATTTGCTTTAACCTTTTTCCAACCTGGCCAGTTATCCATAAACCAATGATTTATCAACATAAAGTTTATAAACCAAATAGTGGGAATCATTGGGAATTGTTGTGGATGTGAATAACCTTTCTGAGTTCCAAGAACTAAATGACTAATGTTGTAATAAATAATGTAAACCAATAACCCGCCAAAGATAGCAATACCAGTACGAATAAGCCAATTAACGGGTATACTATATTTTCTTGGCCAGTTATCACAATAAAAAGTGAGGAAAAGAGCAGGGATTAAGAAAAAGACCATTGTTTCACCAACATGTAACCATCTCCAGTCAGGTGCGAAAAGCCTTCTGGTCCCCCGAATAGCTGGTCCCCACCACAACTCTTGAACAAAATAGAGAAAGAAGAAGAAGCAGAAAGCAATAGCAATAATTCCAAAAAAACCTACCAACCTTCTTGTAACATCATGTCTAATAACTCTAAAAGGATATCTTTCCCAAATAGACTCAGTCAACCAAACCGTGATTGTACAACACATTATCCAAGCTACATGGAAGTTCCCACTAACCGTATCAGCAAATTTTTCCCAATAAGGTGGTTCCAAAGCCGCAAAATATTGCCAGGGATAATAAAGAAGGCCCATATGAGGATGCATAGTGCAAAAGTAGACAATCGTTCCG
>Ga0164318_10002845_pt1 | contig 16214 bp, 14 predicted proteins | sample GuaBasSedimGuay9_FD_113734 | JGI IMG/M metagenome (GOLD analysis project Ga0164318, IMG submission 113734) | Subseafloor sediment microbial communities from Guaymas Basin, Gulf of California, Mexico - Guay9, Core 4571-4, 0-3 cm | ecosystem: Environmental > Aquatic > Marine > Hydrothermal vents...
AGAGACGGTAATAGGATATGTACGAGACCACCGAATTCAACAAACCAGACTGGATGTCTTTCCATCTACAGCCTAAGGTGCAACATAGGAAGCTCCGCCATTTATGGCGGAGAGGAGGTCACATATTTTTGATAAAAAAGGATGGCGTAGATAAAAAATGGATATAGATAGATACAAAAAACAAATCCTTGTAAAGGAATTCAGCAAAAATGGACAGGATATACTTCTGCAGACCCATGTGGTAATTATTGGAGCCGGTGGAATCGGAAGCAACAGTAGCGTGATCCTAACGAGAATGGGAGTAGGGCAAATAGAACTCATAGACGATGATGTAGTAGATGTAACGAATCTTCACAGAACATCTATTTTCAATGAAAACGACGTAGGAAAACCTAAGAGCAAAATATTAGAAAAAAAACTTGGAAAAATAAACTCAGACATACGTATAGTTGGGTACAAAAAGAAAGTTACAAGAAAAAACATTGAAAAAATAATCAGAAACGCTGACATAGTATTAGATGGAACAGACAACATGCAGACCAGGTTTTTGATAAACGATGCATGTATAAAAAACAACATACCCTGGGTCTATGCAGGGGTAAGAGAAACCATTGGAATGACAATGGGTATCATCCCAAATAAAACACCTTGTCTAAGATGCATATCAAACATCATTCCATCACGTTCTGATCCACATGGAGTAGCTGTTCTAGGCAATCTACCCATAGTCACCGCATCTATACAGAGTATAGAAGCGATAAAAATATTGTTAGGCAAACAACCCTATGGTCTCATCATATATGATCTTTGGAGACAGCATTTTGAGCAAATAGATTTAAAGAAAAAACCATACTGCATTTGCTGCAGTAGAAAAAAATTTGAATTCCTACAAAGAAACCCAGGAGATTCATCAAAATGAACATAAAAATTAGAGCATTTGGAAGATACAAAGATCTCATGGGAAAATCTGAGATAAAAATCAAGCTGAAAAAAGGAAAAACTATTTGGGATGTAATTGATCTACTCACCGAAAAATATCCTATCCTAGAAAAAGAAAAGAGATTTATCATAGTATCACGTAACCATACATATGCAAGTCTAGAAACGAAACTTCAGGATGGAGATGTAATAACTATCTTCCCACCAATCGTAAGCGGAGGATAAAAAAACATATGAAGATCCATATAAAATACCCTGTATTTTCCTTACATTTATTGCTTTTGCTATCCATAATAGCTCTACCTACAGCATGCTCGGCATCCTCAGGCAGCAAGATCATAATAGAATACTTTTATTCCCCCGGATGTGGCTCATGCGAGGAAAAGGAACCAGTTATAAACTATATAGCAGAAAACTACTCAGATTATGTGGTTGTATACAAAAAAAGCATAAGAGACAATGAAAACATGAGACGGTGGCTTCAATATTTCCAAAGCACACCAGCTATTATCATAAACAATGAAACATTAGTGCCTAAACAAAACATCACCATAGAAAAACTGGAAAAAATAATAAACAGCTATATAACAGGGCAACAAAACAACAACACACTTCAAAATCAGAGCAACAAAATGGATATACCATTTCTCGGTAGAATAAACATCTCAGATTTTTCTCTGCCCCTCCTCACAGTTGTCCTTGCTTCTATCGACAGCTTTAACCCATGCTCATTTTTTGTACTTCTCTTTTTACTAAGTCTTTTAGTCTATGTAAAATCAAAACGTAGAATGCTTCTCATCGGAGGAGTATTCATATTCTTCTCAGGTTTCATATATTTCTTATTCATGTCAGCACTTCTAAACATCTTCCTCATAGCAGAACATGTCTTGATACTCACAGTTTCTGCTGGGATCATAGCCATCATACTTGGTGTTATCAACATCAAAGATTTTTTTTATCCAAAAAGCGAAGTCTCATTAAGCATCTCAAAAAAAAGAAAAACGGAGATTTTCAAAAGGATAAGAAATATTGTAAACACATCATATCTGCCATCTATGATAGCAGCTACAGTAATCCTAGCTGTTTTTGCCAACACCTATGAGCTTTTCTGTACACTAGGATTCCCATTGCTATTCACACGTACGCTCACACTTAATAAACTATCAGTTGCTGAATACTACATATACCTTATCTTTTACAACATCGTATACATAATTCCATTGCTCATCATTGTACTAATCTTTACCTTCACTCTCTCTCATAAAAAACTAACTGAATGGCAGGGCAGAGTTTTAAAGCTACTTTCAGGTCTAATGATGTTTTTATTAGGAATAATATTAATCGGAAATCCCTCGCTGTTGAACAACCTTCTAACCACCATTACCTTACTCATAGGGATCTTAGTCTCCACATTGATAATATCCTATTTATGGAAAAAAATATTTCTAAAACCACAGGCATAACAACGAAACTTATTTATATAATAAAAACCAATACTAATCTGTGAGTTTAATTATTTGGATAAAGGAGGTTTTGTTGGAATGAAAATTGGAAAAAGATCATCTATTGTCATGACGGCAGTTAGCATACTAGTACTAATGATGTTCTCCTCTGGAATAGTAGCCTCAGATGGAAATCCTCAGTATTATCCAGTGCCTGCAAGCAAACAGTTATCGATAAAAGAGTTAGCTCACCCACCATATGTATGGAATGGGAACTGGGAGCCATTTGGTCTTGAAGGGAAAACCGTGGAGTCCATTGTAACAACACAGCGATACATATATGCTGGAACATACAATGATGGATTATTCAGAAAAGAACTAAATAATCAAAGCTCCATATGGCAATATATTGGTTTTGGTGGAGAACAAAAAATAAACTGCGTGCATGTCATCGACCTAGCACCTCTACCAGATATCATCTATGTTGGTCTTGACGTATGTGGAATCCTAGACGAGTATGGAGAACCTCACTCACTATACAAAAGCATGGACGGCGGCATAACATGGTATCCATGTGATGATGGCCTCGTGACCGTAGATGACTACAATGGAGATGTCTACAGAGCACCTATATTTTCTATCAATGCAATACCAGATATCGATTCAGAGAACACTGTTTTATATGCTGGCAGCATAGCGCACATATTCAAATCAACTAATGACGGACAAAGCTGGTCTCTTATATGGGGCGGAGGAATGGCAGGCATGGGTATTCATGTAATAACCATTGATCCATCTGATCCACAGACTGTATGGGCTGGTGGAGAAACAGGCATCTTCGTACCAATTATTCTGAAATCCACTGATGGTGGTAATACATGGAATATAGTAACACCCCCATATCTTGGTGATAATTCTTGCTACAGCATCGTGATCCACCCGCAAAACTCAGACATTGTATATGCAGGAATGGAAGGTCGGCTGGCTAAAACCACTGATGGAGGCGAAACATGGGATTTCATTTTGTCACCACCAGAATACCCATACTTTAAGGGGCTGCTTCTCGACCCGTTGAATCCCAGTCACATATTTGCAGGTGGAGGCGCAAATGTACCTAATGAGCCTCTGAGGGTATGGGGAACTGGTGGTCATGGCTGGTCGTGTTCTGTTGAAGAAGATGCCTCTGATGTCTTAACCCTGGCTTTTGATCCTAATGATCACAACATATTCTATGCTGGGACACTGAGCGACGGTGTTTGGATATGCCATTCCACATGGTCCCCACCATATGCATACCTAAAATAACAGAAGATTTTTTCTAAAAGCCTCTCTACAAAAAGAAAAAAGTGTGGCACACTGCTCTCTAAAAAATAAATTCAATGTTTTTTATTTTTTAGAAACACAAACTTTCGATTCTTTTTTCATTCTAAACGTTATAATTTAAATACAAAAAATCAGTTTTCATCTACAAAAAAGTTCCCTCCAAAAACATTGAACAGTTAAAGAACCAAAGAACATTAGAGTTTAGTTAAATAACCCAAAAATGCGGATTAAATCGGAAAACAAACATATATGGTTAGGTCTTTAAAATATGAAACAATCTACAGATTTCTTCCTATTAGAAAAAAACGGCATCGATATACTTGTAAAAAAGTTTCTAGAGGAACATAAAGTATTTGGCCCAATTAAACCAGGACATGATTCTACATTTGATGAGATAAAATCACCTAAAGAACTCCATCTAGACTATATATCCACAGTTCTTCCACCTAAAAAATTTTTTCATCCCCCAACAGAAAATCTTTTTTCATTTGAACTAATAGAAAACACAGAATGGACATACAAAGAAACATTACATGATGAAAAAACAGTCCTAATAGGAGTACATCCATGTGATGTACATGCTATTCTGAGACTTGACAGGTTCTTCTCAGAAGATTTTAGAGATCCATACTATCTTAGTAGACGGGAAAACACCATAATAGTTGCTTTGAACTGTATTGAGCCGAGTGAATACTGCTTCTGTGAATCTATGGGAACAGGACCTTTCCTGGAAATGGGATATGATCTTCTACTGACAGATATTGGAAAAAAATATCTACTAGAAACTGGAACATATGATGGAAAAAAACTTCTTGATGGACTAAAACTTGAGAAAGCAGATAAAAAAGATCTTTATGAAAAGAAGAAGTTATTAGAGCAAGCTAAGAAAAAATTTAAGAGACACGTGAACACAGATGGATTATCTGCACTATTAGATGATGATACTCATGATTGGGACATATGGACAAAACTCGCTGAAAATGGTTATCCAGGTAAATCATTTCCCTGCCTATCATGTGGATCATGCAGTTTAGTATGCCCCACATGCTACTGCTATGATGTATACGACGTGATCGATTTATCACTTAAGAAAGGTGTAAGGAAACGAGAGCTTGATTCCTGTCAGCTACTTGAATACGCTGAGGTGGCTCTTGGTGGAAACTTCCGGAGGGATAGAAGAGAAAGGATAAGACACTGGCTGATGTGCAAGTTTGGAATGGCAGCAGGTGGAGATAAATCAGGCTGCGTGGGATGTGGTAGATGTATACGGATATGCCCATCCAAGATAGACATAACCGAGGTAGCTAGGATCATAAGAGGTGAATAAAAAATCATGGAAAATGATTATTCACCAAATATAGCATTCATAAGAGATATAACACAGGAAACATCAAACACCAACACATATACCTTAGAACCTTATGACAAAATCATGAAAAAAAAATTTTCATACACACCAGGACAGTTTATAATGCTTTCAATCTTCGGTATAGGAGAAGCAGCCATATCTATATCTTCAGATCCCAGCAATAATGGCTTTATAAATACCACTATTAGAAACGTTGGAAATGTAACAAATGCAATTTTTAGACTAAAAAAGGGAGATCTCATTGGAATACGAGGACCCTATGGCATAGGATGGCCTCTAGACAAAGCTGAAAACAGAGATATCCTAATAATTGCAGGTGGAATGGGTCTAGCTCCGTTAAGAGGAGTAATCAACCATATAAAAAACAATCGCGATAAATATGGTCATTTAGAAATAATCTATGGCGCTCGAACACCTGGAGACATGATCTTCACATATGAATATGATGATTGGAAAAAAATAATGGACAGCACAATCCATCTAACTGTAGATGCAGTACCCTACGGTATAAAATGGGACTATAGAATAGGCTTGGTTACCTCCTGCTTCCCAGGTATGAAGACACATCCCAGAAATGCCATAGCCTTTGTATGCGGCCCTGAAATCATGATGCGATATGTAGCAAAATGCCTAGAAAACATAGGATTCAACGACGATCAAATATACATATCACTAGAACGAAGAATGAAATGCGGCATTGGGAAATGCGGACACTGTCAGATTGGACAAAAATATGTATGCAAAGATGGTCCTGTATTTCAATACTCCGATATCAAAAAATTCATCCGTCCACTATAAGAAGAAATAAATGTATTAATGGACTGATAAATGTAGGAATGTTTGTTGAGAGAATAAATATGAGAGAGAAACCAAAAATTGCAGTGTTTAAATTCACCGGATGCGCAGGCTGTCAATTAGAACTACTCCGCCTAGAGGATATCTTTCTAGATCTGCTAGAGTTTTTCGATATAAGCTACTGGGTTATGGTGAAAAGAGAGAATCAAGAGGATGGTCCATGGGATATCAGTCTCGTTGAAGGCTCAATATCAACACCAGAGGAGATAAAAGAGATCAAGGAGATCAGAAAAAAATCAAAATTTCTTGTAGCCTTCGGCGACTGCGCCATCGGAGGATGTATACCATCTATACGAAACTGGATGCCACAAATGGAGGCTGAGACACAGGTATACCATGACACCTCCGCCATACATTCCACAAAAGTCCTGGGAATAGGAGAATATGTGAAGATCGATGCTATACTAAAAGGATGCCCTCCTCATAGAGAAAACATACTGGAACTCCTGAAATCCTATTTGCTTAAAACAAAACCTCGTCTCAGAAAACATCCTGTATGTATCGAGTGTAAGTACCGAGACAATGCCTGTCTAATTACGAGTAAAAAAATACCATGTATGGGTCCAGTTACAAGCGCAGGATGTGGCGCTCTATGTCCCTCTCTCAACAGAGAATGCGAGGGCTGCTTCGGCCCGATGAGCAACCCCAACCCAGAGGCTCTTGCCAGCATATTTAGAGACATTGGATTAAGCGAAGAGGACATTATACGAAAGTTTAGAAAATATGCGGGGACATCCATAGAGTTTCAAAGAGAGGCTGGACTAAGATGAACAAAAAAAACTACGGAGCTAAGATACATTATGGATAAGGAAAAAACCATTGAGGTTGACTACATAGCCCGTGTAGAGGGACGAGGAGCAATAAACATAGACATATCAAAGGATGGAGAAATCAAAGATCTAAAGTTCAGAATATATGAGCCCCCGCGTTTCTTCGAATCCTTCCTCATCGGAAGAAAATATGATGAGGTGATGGAACTAACCTCACGTATATGTGGCATCTGCCCAGTAGCACATCAGATAACAGCACTAAGAGCAGTTGAGAATGCACTTCAGATAGAACCTAGTCAACAGACAAGGGATCTACGGAAACTATTGGCAATAAGTGCACATATCCAAAGCAATGTGCTAAGCATGTATTTCCTATCATTACCAGACCTGATGGGATTTGAGAGCATAATAGCCATGGCAAAAAATCATCCAGACATTGTTAAAAGAGGATTGAGGCTTAAAAAACTAGGCAATGATATAACAGAACTCATTGGAGGCAGAGCTGTTCATCCTGTTACTGCAATAGTTGGTGGTTTCACAAAAATTCCCAGTAAAAACAAGATGATGAACATCAAAAAACGTTTAAAAGAAGCAAAACAAGATGCATATCACACCGTCGATCTGTTTTCAGATGTAGAGATACCAGATTTTAAAAGAGAATGTGAGCACATAGCAGTTTCGGATCCAAATGAATATGCCATAAACAATGGAAAAATAAGATCAACACATGGTCTCAACATAAATGAAATGGAATACCGTGACTATATCTCGGAAAAACAGGTTCCTCATTCAACTGCTCTTCATTCTCATGTCAAAACCAGAGATTCCTTTATGGTAGGACCTCTCCCAAGAGTTAACATCAACTTTGATCAACTCTCATCCGATGCAAAGGATGCAGCAAAACGAAGTGGATTCAGCTTCCCAAACTTCAACCCATTTGTTTCTCATCTGGCAAGAGCTATAGAACTAGTACATGACATAGATGAGTCCATAGAAATAATAGACCGACTACCATTTAAGGACGACAGTAGAATCACATTTACAGTCAAAGCAGGATTTGGAGCAGCTGTAACTGAGGCACCAAGAGGAATGCTATACCATAGCTATGATATAGACAACAACGGAGTCATCAGAGGAGCAGACATAGTTCCACCAACAGCACACAATGCCAACAACATAGAAAAAGATCTCCATGAGTTCGTGCCAACCCTACTTCACCTACCAATAGATGAGATTACTCTCAGATGTGAGATGCTCATCCGAGCATATGATCCATGCATATCATGTTCAACACATTAAAAGAAATCAGATACCAAAATCTCAAAAAATAAAGCCTTCTTTTTTTTTGATGCTAAAAAAACCAAATTTTTATTAACAGACTTATATTAACTGATTACAGCTCCAATTAGCTCAAATAAAAAAATAGTTTCTCACTGACTGCCAGGTGTTATTCATAGTCACTGTCTAAAACTTCATGTCAAATAAACTGATTAACCAAAAAATATAGCAGAAAAATCAGATACAGCACAAAAATATGTGGTTAACATTTGTTAATTATTTGATTTGTGTATAAAAAGTGTATAAAAACAAAATAAGGGTGAGAGAAAACAGGCATGAGCATAACAGATCTAACATCAATGGCAGGAAGCCAAACACAACTAAGAATAGAAATCAACAAAAGACTGTCAAATCTCCAAAACGAAACATCAGATTATTGCTTCCAATGTGCCAAATGTACATCAGGCTGCGAAGCACACAAACTACTAGAACTAGAACCACACAAAATCGTGGCACTCCTCAAAAAAGGATTGATCGACGAAATGGTAAACTCGGACATAATATGGACATGCATAGGCTGCTACAAATGCTGGGAACGATGCCCACAAAAAGTAGCACCCGTTCAAATACTATACACACTAAAAAACATGGCCGTGGCAAATGGAAAACAAATACCTGGAAAATACACCAGCATGCTACAGTCCATACTATCCATCGGACTAATACAAGACATACAAGAAGCTCCGACATATGACAACAAAACAAAAAAAAGAGATGCCTTAGGACTACCACCACTATCCAAACCCACAGACCCACAAAAATTTCAGATGAATCTCACCAAAATAGCAGTTGAAAAAATCTAAAAAAACCAAAACCAGCTCACCTATTTGGCAGAGGAAAAAACAAATGAAAAAATATGCCCTATACCCCGGATGCCTAATGCCAACAGAACAATATGGATACGAAATATCCATAAGAGAAACATTCCCACTGCTAGACATTCATCTAGTAGACATCAACGGTTTCTCCTGTTGCGGAGAACCTATGAAAAGTGTCAACCAGTTATTAACACTATATCTATCAGCAAGAAACATAGCAATCAGTGAAAAAAACAATCTAGACCTATACGTCCCATGTGCAATGTGCCACCTCTCACTCACAGAATGTAAACACATACTAGACAACAACACTCATCTAAAAAATAAAATAAACACAATGCTTTCCTCAGAAAACATTGAATATAGAGGAGAATGTAAGATCATACACACAGTCGACCTACTACACGACATCATTGGATTAGAGAAAATCAAAAAACAGGTAAAAAAGCCGTTAGAGAATCTAAAAATAGCAACACACTATGGATGTCGCCTAATAAGACCATCTGAGATAGGAAGACCTGTAGACTCTGAAAATCCTCAAAAAATAGAAAACATACTGCAAGCAATCGGAGCACAGACAAATGACTACCCTGAAAAACTAGACTGCTGCGGAGCACCACTTCTCATAAACCATCCTGAAACAGCGTTAACCAAAGCAGGTCAAAAACTTAAAGCAATACAAGAACAAGATTTCAATGCACTGGTCACAGTCTGCCCGTGGTGCCACAAAATGTTGGATGCACGACAGAACAAAGCCGGAGAAACAATTGCAAGCAAAATACACCTACCAGTCTTCTACCTCACACAACTACTTGGACTAGCATTAGGCATAAAAAAAGAAAAACTCGGCCTAGAACTTAACCTAACATACACCAACAAAATATAAAAAGAAACTTATTAAAAAATCTTTGTTTGAGGGCCATTCAACTATGAGCAAAATTGGTGTATTCATCTGCCACTGCGGTACAAACATCTCATCAACAGTAGATGTAGAAGAACTAACAAAATATGCAAAACAACTCAACCAAGTAGTTGTCAGTAAAAACTACAAATACATGTGCTCTGAAAATGGCGCTAAACTGATAAGAGACTCTATCAAAAAACATAATCTAACTAGCATCGTCATAGCTGCATGCTCACCCCGGATGCATGAACACACATTTAGAAAAGTCGCTGAAGAAGCTGGACTAAACCCATTCAACGTAGAAATTGCAAACATACGTGAACAATGCTCATGGGTACATGATGACATGAAAAGTGCAACTGAAAAAGCCGAAGCACTAATAAGAGCAGCAGTCGCAAAAGCACAACTACTAGAACCGCTCAAAAAAACCAAAATAAGTGTAACACCCAAGGCAATGGTCATAGGAGGAGGCATAGCAGGAATACAAGCCTCTCTAAACCTAGCAGAAGAAGGATTTCAGGTATATCTAGTTGAAAAAGAACCTAGCATAGGAGGAAGAATGGCCCAACTAGATAAAACATTTCCAACACTAGACTGCTCATCATGCATACTAACACCAAAAATGATGGAGGTATTAAACCACCCAAAAATCGAACTACTAACCTACTCTGAAATAATAGATGTCAATGGAACTATAGGAAACTACAAGGTAAAAATACGTAAAAAACCACGATACATTGATACAGACAAATGCACAGGCTGCGGAGAATGCGCAAATGCATGCAGAATGAAAAACAGAATCCCAAACGAATTCGACATGAAACTAGGAAAAAGAAGCGCAGTATACATACCATTCCCGCAGGCAATACCACTCAAATACACCATTGACCCAAACAACTGTCTCATGTTGACACGAGGAAAATGCGGAGACAAACCAGCATGCAAAGAAGCCTGTACCCAAAACGCCATAGACTTCAATCAAAAAGAAGAAAACATCGAAAAAGAAGTAGGAGCAATCATTGTAGCCACAGGATACGATCTAATGGATCCTTCAGCCATACATGAGTATGGATACACAAAATCCAAAGACATCATAACCACCCTTGAGCTGGAACGTCTCATAAACTCATCAGGACCCACTAGTGGAGAAATACTTCGTCCATCAGACCAGAAAAAACCACGAAGCATAACATTCATATTATGCGTAGGATCACGAGACGAGACACAGCATCCATGGTGCTGCAGAATTGGATGTATGACAGCACTTAAACATGTCTACCTGTTAAAAGAAAAACTAGGCGAGGATGTAGAAATAAACATATGCTACACAGACATCAGATCATATGGCAAAGGATATGAGGAGTTCTACAGAAAAATCCGGGGAATAACAAAAACCAATTTCTTCAGAGGACGACCATCAGAAGTAAGAAACATGCAGGATCATCTAAAAATCGACATATTTGATACCATGACCAACAAACTGTTTGAGATAAAAACAGATATGGTAGTACTCGTCCCAGCTTTACTTCCAAGATCAGACACTGCTGAACTAGCAAAAAAACTCCATATATCGCAGAGCATCGATGGTTTTCTACTGGAGGCTCATCCAAAACTTCGCCCGATGGACACATCCACAGATGGCATATTTATAGCGGGATGCTGCCAGGGACCAAAGGACATACAGGATACTGTATCCCATGCCAGTGGAGCAGCAGCACAAGCCACTGTCTTGTTATCAAAAAAGGAGTTAGAAATAGAGCCATTGATCGCTGTAGTTAATGAAGACACATGCTCCGGATGCGGTATCTGCGTATCTGTATGCAGTTACAATGCCATAGAACTAATAAAAAAAGAAAAAAATGGAAAGGAAGTTTTACAGGCAAAGGTCAACGAGGCATTATGTAAAGGCTGCGGTCTATGTAGTAGTGCATGTCCCTCCGGCTCAATACAACAACAAGGTTTTAAAGACAAACAACTGCTACCAATGATAGACGAGATACTCTAAAAGACAACTATTGTTACATAACCCAGATTACATAGGAAATCCTGATTATATAAAAAACAATTTTTTAGATATTTTTTGAATAACATTATTCCAAAAAATAAGGGGAAGTCAATTTGTGCGATACTAAACTACAAAAATATCCTATTTTTAGTGGAGTTCTCACCTATTTTCTTTATTTTTTCTGTAAACTCTGTAACAGTTTTTGCATAGCGGTTTCCTTCTGATGCGGATATCCAGGATAATCGAAGCCGCTCAGGTTCTAAACCAATCTCTTCAATAATCTTTTTTAACATCACAAAACGTCTACGTGCGTAGTAGTTTCCTTTTTCGTAGTGGCAGTCACCTGGGTGGCATCCAGCTATTAGTACTCCATCAGCACCACTCAGATATGCCTTTATAACAAAAAGCGGATCTACTCTACTAGAACACATCACCCTGATAGGTAGCACAGAAGGTGGATATTTTATTCTGCTTGTTCCTGCTAGGTCTGCCCCAGCATAACTACACCAGTTGCAAAGAAAAGCAAGTATTTTAGGCATAAAATCTTCTTTATCCTTCTCCATATTATCCTTATCTTATTCTTCTATTTCAGCAAATTCTTCTTTTTCAAACGTAATAAGAGGAATATCCTCCTCTAAATTTCTTCCTGGGATGTAGTTAAATAGTTCCTGGACAGATTCACCCACCTTTTTGAAGATAGATGTAAGAGGTATATTAACAGGACAGACATCTTCACATGAACCACATCCAACACATGAGATACTAACATGTGTTAGCCGTCCAAGTTGATAATATAATATTCCAGGTGGAACTCTGAGTCCTCCTCTTTTTTTGAGTTCTAACTCATAATTAGAGGGTGTGTATTCAGAGTCAGGTGATTCAAATTCACACAATTTGCAGTAACAAATGGGGCATACTCGCATACATCCATGACATCCTATACATCGCCCGAAAATATCTATTAATCCATCTATCCCATTTATTTTCGCGTTTATTTCATCAAAAATTTTTTTCTTTTCTTTCTCTCTTTTTACTCTAAGTTTATCCAATTTTTCTTTATCTAGTTCTCCTTCTATGAATTCACCTAGTTTTATGTTTCTAACTAGTTGTTCCCCATTTTTAGTATTAAGAAGTATTACACATTGCTTATCTAGATCATTTTTGCCTATTAAATCAACAGTCATATCTGCAGTATATGGTATAAATTCCTCGCATCCTTTACATGCTGGTCTTAGATCTGCAGCGTTCTCATTTTTTTTCACTGCATCCCAATATCTGGAAAGATTATTTTTTACAACACCATCTACAGCCATTTTAATTGGATAAACGCCACCGCATGTTGAGCTTATAAAGAAAAGATTCTCAAGATTACCCTGGTTACGTTTTACCAGCTCTATAAATCCTCTTAACTCACATGGTTTTACGACTGCTATTATTGGCTCTCTTGTTTTACCTTTTAATGTAAACCGTGATAAAAGTTTACCGGCGTTGATAGGCATTAGTGGATAAAAGGGTACGGCATCATCTAATTCATCTGGTCTAGTAATGAGTGTGTACGCTACATCTCCTTTTTTATTTATCTTTTTAAGAGTTAAAACCCCTTTGATCCTGTTATCTTCTAAAAGAAGTTTCAGAAGATCTATAACAGCTTGCTCAGAATCTTTGTTTATCTTTAGTGCTTTAACCATGTGTATCCTCCATTTCGTGAAGTTCATCCTCTTTGTATGTAGTCAGAGGAAGCGGCTCTTCTAGATTTCTACCAGATACATAATTAAACATACTTTGAGTTTCGTCAGCCACCATGCTAAATATCTGAGCAACGGGTATAGACATGGGACATGCATCCTCGCATGATCCACAGGACACACAGGAAAGACTCATATGGATCATCCTTCCTATCTGGAAAAGAAGAGTATCTGGTAGGAATCGGATACTACCTAGAGTTTTTGCTCTTTCAAGATAATCCTCAGGTGGATGTTTCACTTTGTCAGAGTCAAAATAGCACAGACGGCAGTAACATACAGGGCAGACTTTCATACAGTTGTGACAGCTTATACATTGACTAAATGTGTCAAGTAGATTGTCAAGACCATCTATTTTAGATTTTAATTCTCTAAATGTTTCCTCTCTTTTTTTGTGTTTTTTTTCTGAAATCTTTTCTACCTTGGTCTGCCAACTGCTGATATCTGCCTGAGGTGTTATACTCAGTTTGTCTATCACATCGCTTCCTTTTTGACTATTTGAAATAATAAAAAAAGAATCTTTTTCCGCATCAAGAAAACCTATATGAAGATCACCTACTATCATACTTGATTTGTCACACATCTGGCATACAGGACGCATTATTCTGTCATCCCATCTACTAACTGCATCATCAAATAGCCTCATACCCTCCTCAGGATTATTAAGGAAATCAGATAGTGGTAATACACCTGGGCAGTCTATACCTATGAGTGTTATATTTTCTAGATTTGTTTGACCAAGTTTAGTTAGCTCGATAGTCGCCCTTATTTCACAGGGGCGCATAACAGCAGCGATTTTTATATTACTCTTACCAAGCCGAGTTATACTAGAAACTGCCTTGCCTCCTTGTATAGACATAACTGGTGGAAGAGGAAACGCATTCTTAAGAAGATTTTTGTCCCTGATCAGCACATATGTGAATGAATCATCTGCTGGTACTCTCATAGGTATGAGAACAGCATCGAAAATATTTCTATCCATTGATTTTTTAAGAAAATCAATGATTCCCTCCCTTATACCATTCTTAGCTGAGAGAATCGCAGCTTTTTTTCTGAGTTTCTTTTCTTCGTTTTTACTCATTGTATAGCCTCCCTGAGCTCCTGGTAGAGTTGGTTAAATGTGAAATGTTTGATAGTCGCTGCACCTGATGGACAGGCAGCAACACAGTTCCCGCAACCTCTACATATCACCTCATTTACCACAGATATCCTTCTCTTTTCATCAAAGGTGATAGCACCATATGAGCATACAGAGATACATGTTTTGCATCCTATACAAAAGGATTCAGATATATGTGAGACCTTCACCTCAGGCTCTATCTTTCTGCCTGGAATAAGAGATGAAAGTATTTTCCCAGCTGCAGCCTCTGACTGAACCAATGTTTCAGATATATCCTTCGGACCCTGTGCGCATCCTACAATGTATACTCCCTCTTTGGATGTAGACACCGGCCCTAGTTTTTCATGTTCCTCAGCAAAAAAGTCTTTTTCATCCTGGGAGATGCCAATGATCTCAGCGAGTTTTGAGGCATCCTCTCTTGGTTCAATAGCTGGTGAGAGTATAACCATATCAACCAAGAGATTTTTTTTGTCACCTCTCTCATTTTTATATTCTATGTTTAGTTTATTGTCTTTTTTTGTAACCTTGATGTCCACAGATCTAACAAAATCAATATTTTTTCCCTTTGTCTGCTCATAGAATTTTTGATATGATTTACCGGGGATACAGAGGTCAGAATAAAAATTAGATACCTTAACATCAGGGATTTTCTCTTTAAGATATCTGATAAATTTAAAGGAATACATACAGCATATCTTTGAACAATAACCTTTTTTCTCTCTGCCAACACAATGTATAATAGCAACTGACCTTGGTTTTTCACCGTTTTTGAGGGATATTTTTCCTGAAAGATTCATTTTTTCAAATTCTATTGAGGTAAGAACATCATCTATTTTTCCATATCCATATTGAGATGTCTCTTTTGGATCAAAAAGAGTGGCACCAGTGGCTACTACTACTGCGCCGACATTGAATTTAACTATTTCATCATCTATCTTTCTTCTCACTGTCACCTCAAAATTTCCAAAGAAACCTAATATTTCTTCTACCTCGCTTTCAGTAAAAACCTCGATGTTTTCGTTTTTCTGAACAGCATAAATTTTTTGTTTTATAACATCAGATGTTAACTGCATGCCTGGGAAGATCTTCTCAAAATTTGTTATCAGACCACCTAGAGATGAGGTTTTTTCAACGAGATAGATTTTTCTGTTGGAACTAGCAAGTTGTAGACTTATATGGATACCAGCGATGCCTCCACCTATTACCAATACATCTGGGCTGCATTCTATCTCTTTTTTTTCAAGAGGAGAATGATGACGTACTCTTCTAACAGCTGCTTTTATCAATCTTATAGATTTTTCTGTAGCCTCTCCTTTATCTTCAGTAACCCAGGCGCATTGTTCACGGATATTAGCAAGCTGAAAAAGATATGGATTGATACCAGCATTTTCACATACCCCCATAAAAGTCTGTTCGTGCTGTTTTGGTGAACACGCGGCTATTACTAGATGTGTCAGATTATGTTTTTTGATCTCTTCTTCGAGAAATTTTTTTCCATCCATGGAACAGAGAAGTTTATATCTTTTTGTAACCTTCACGTCTTCGAGAGAGGAGACTGCATTGATTACTTTGTCGATATCAATTTTTTC
>Ga0164318_10002846_pt1 | contig 16209 bp, 13 predicted proteins | sample GuaBasSedimGuay9_FD_113734 | JGI IMG/M metagenome (GOLD analysis project Ga0164318, IMG submission 113734) | Subseafloor sediment microbial communities from Guaymas Basin, Gulf of California, Mexico - Guay9, Core 4571-4, 0-3 cm | ecosystem: Environmental > Aquatic > Marine > Hydrothermal vents...
ACTCATATTTTTATTACCTAATTTTAATTAATATTTATCTTTTATTTTCAAATTTAACTACTTATTTCTATTTGTCAAGAAATTTCTAAAAAATGTTGAAAAGATATTTTATAATTGTATATTAAAAATCATATTGGAATCTATGTGTAAAGTTGTAGAATTCACAAAAGATATGTGATATGTGTGGTTTGTTAAAGATACTAAAATTGTATATACAGTTATCAAAGCCATAGAAATTATTGATGGAGTGGTCAAAAATATACCGAAAAATATTATGTAAAATTATAAATTAATTTTAGAACGGGTTTTAACTTTTTATTGGACAACTTAAATTTATTTTTATATATTAAAGGAAATTAATTGAACAGGAAAAACAAATTGAGAGACGGGATTAGTAATAAAGCTGAGATAAATAAAAATGCTATTATAGGAAAAAATGTATCCATAGGACCATTTACAGTAATAGAAGAAAATGTAAAAATTGGTGATAATACAAAAATTGGTCCGAATGTTCATATTACAGGGTGGACAGATATTGGAAAAAATTGTGAGATACATTCCTGTGCTGTAATTGGTGATTTGCCGCAGGATTATAACTATAAAGGTGAAAAGAGCTATACAATTATAGGTGATAATAATATAATTCGTGAGTGCGTAACAATTCATAGGGGGACAGAACCTGAATCCAAAACAGTTGTAGGTAACAATAATATATTTATGGCATATAGCCATATTGGACATAACTGTATTGTTAATGACAATATAGTGTTAGTAAATCAGGTTTCACTGGGTGGTTATGTTACAGTATACAATAATGCATTTATTTCAGCTGTGGTTCAGGTGCATCAATTTTGTAGAATTGGGAAATATGCAATGATAGGAGCAATTTCTAAGGTAATAAAAGATATTCCACCATATATGATGGCACAAGGAAGTGATGTAGCTACAATTAGAGGTTTAAATGTTGTGGGATTACGACGTGGTGGCTTTTCATCTGAGGAAAGAGAACTGATTAAAAAAGCATATAATTTATTATATCAGAGTAAATTTAATGTGTCTCAAGCTTTGGAAACAATAAAAAATGCATCAGAACTTGGGAATAATAGCTTAATAAAAGAACTTATAGAATTTATAGAAAATTCTAAGCGAGGCATTGCTGCACACTTCCGAAAGACTTAATCAAGGAAATCATCAAGATTAATCTTTTTTCCAAAATATTTTAACTTACGAAGCGCTCTCTTTTCTATTTCCTTTACAGAATTCACTGGAATCTTTAAAATTTCAGCTATTTTTTCATAATAAAAAACTTCATTGCCATAGTCCTCTATCCCAAACCTCATTTTTATAACCTTTTGTTCAATTTCTGAAAGCTTTGAGATAATTTCTTTCACTTTTTCTTTTACAATATTATTAATTGCTATTTCAATAGGAGTTAGTCCCGTTGGGTCTTGAACATAATCCTTTAAAGTAGTATTTTCGTTTCCAGTACTTACATCAAGTGAAAGTGGTTTCTTTAAGTATTTTAGTATCTCTTTAACCTTTTCTATACTCCATCCGAGTTCACCTGCTATCTCTTTATCAGTTGGGGTTCGCAAAAGACTCCCCCTTAATTTGTGGACTGCTTTTAAAAAATTTTTAATATCATTTTTCAAAATTTTTGGAATTTTTAAATTTTCATTACTTTTCATTATTGCATCATACATTTTCTTTCTAATCCACCAAGAAACATAAGCTGAAAATTCCTTACCGCAGGTATCAAATTCGTATCTATCAATCGCTTCAAGCAAAGCAACATTACCTTCTTGTATTAAATCTTGGAAACTTAATCCCCTGTAACTATAGTATTTTGCAATACTTATTACAATAGGTAACCTTGAATTTATTATTAATTCTTTTATATATTCGTATTCTTTATTAAGTTTATTTACTTTATTTAAAATACCTTTAATTTCATCATAAGAAATTTTATGAGCAGAAAACCACCCATTAATCTTCTTTTCTTTTTGTAAAAAATTATAAATCTTTTTCTCAACAGAAGCACTTATAGGTAAATTTAAAGTAATAATATCATTTACCAAATTATTAAATTCTTTGTCTGTTAAATTATGTTCTAATTTGATCTGCTCATAATCCCACTTTAAGTTTTCAAATTCTTCTTTCTTTTTATTTGCCTCATTAATACATTTCATTATATATTTAAACTTTATGTCAATTTTATTTATCTCATCAAAAATTTCTTTTTTTATCTTTTGCATTTGCTTTGATAACTCTAATTCTTTTTCTTGTTGATTTAGATTATATTCAATCATAATTTTTTGCTTATAAAGTTTCTTAATCTTATTCTGAATATTTATAAAATCAGTTTTATTTATATTTGTTGTATCATTAAATATTTCATCCAAACTCATTTTTTTTCTTTTTATTTTATAAAAATCTTTTAAAAGCTTGCTGACAAAATAGTTCGTATTAATAATCAAATTTTTAATTTCTTTTTTAATATAGGTAAATTTTTTTGAATAGAATATCTCTCTTTCTTTATCAAATTTTTTACATCGGTATAGCTCAGCAAAATAAAATTTTTCTGGCGTATCAATATAATTATCTACAAATTGTCCTAATTTTTGTGTATAATCTTTTTTTACTTTTAATACTTCCTTATTTCCCTCTCCTACTCTTATACCTTTACTCTGGAGAGTATAAAATATTTCTTCAAAATCCTCTATACCTATATTTTTGGGAAAAATTTTATCTATTTCTTCATAAGTTATATATCCTCTTTTTTGAGCAATATCTAATAGAATGTTAATCTTTCTTTTAAACTCACTTTTTTTCATATCTTTAAATTAATCAAGTTACTTTTATTTTTCAAGAGATTTTCTTTCTCATTATAAAGTGCTTGAATTTCTTCTTCAATTCTTTTAATGGAAATAAAATCTTTTTGCTCTTTCATTTTTTCCTTATATAAATTTATTTTTTTTTCTATTTTATTTAATTTAATTTTAAATATATAATCATTAAGTTGTTTCTCCATACTTTCTTTATACTTTGAAGAAAGTAGTTCCTGAGCAATAAATGATTTTACATTTTCATCAGAAATTAAATTAAATATATCTTCAACAATAATTTTATGGAATTTAGCATAATAATTAAAAAGTATTTCATAAAGCATTCGTGCAATTTCATCAGTAAAATCAGAAACATCTATAATCTTGAATATATCTTTAGCAATATCAGGATATTCAAGAATAATAATTGAAATTGCTCTCTCAGCATATGAAAGAGCATTAATTTTCTGTGTAGAAGTAGAGATTTTTACTTTATCTACTTTCCCTTTTTTTATAAAATTAGCAAATTCCTTCCTTATTACATTGTCCGAGATTTTAAGTTTTTCACCCAGAAATCTTAATACATCATCTTTTAAAATTTCATCCTGAATCATTACTAAAACAGGGAATACGAAATTAAGTATATTCGTTTTTCCTTCAGAAGTTGAGCGATTAAATTTATTTAAAGCATCTTTAAGAACAAACTTCAGAAATGTTGGTGCATTTTCTATTAGTTTCAATAAATTTTCACCTCCATATTTTCGGACAAACATATCAGGGTCATATTCTACAGGTAATTCTACAACTTTTATTTTAAGATTTGTTCTTAGAAGTAATGAAATACTTCTTATTGTAGCTTTATTACCTGCTTTATCAGAATCAAACAAAATTATGATTTCATCAGCATAGCGTTTTAAAAGAAGAACTTGTTCATCTGTTAATGCTGTTCCAAGTGGTGCAACAACATTTTTTATTCCTGCCTGAAAAAGTGAAATTACATCAAAATAACCTTCAACAATAATAGCTTGTTTCTTTTCACGTATATAATTTCTTGTGACATTCAAGCCATAGAGATTATTTCGTTTTTGAAACACCTCTGTTTCTGGAGTGTTTATATATTTGGGCAAATTTGGATTATCGTCTATTATTCTGCCACCAAATCCTATTACATTATCATTAACATCTATTATTGGGAAGATAATTCTATTTCTAAATCTATCAAAATATCCCTGCGTTCTTGAAGATGGTATTATAAGCCCTGTTTTTAGAATCATAGGCTCTGTATATTTCTCATCAATTAATATTTTATATATTTTATCTTGCGTTGATGGTGCATAACCTAAATTAAATATCTCTATCATTTCTTCTGCTATATCTCTTTTTTTGAGAAACTCCCTTGCACTATTCCCTTCTTCTTTTTCTTTTAAATAATATTTATATATAAACATTGCTCTTTGATTTATTTTATAAATAAGCTCTTTTTCTTTATTTAAAGTAGAAGATGTCCCACTTTTGTATTCAACTTCTACATCAGCTTTTTTTGCCAAGATTTTAATACTTTCTGGGAAGGAGACATTTTCTATTTGCATTATGAAATTAAACATATTTCCACTTGCTCCACACCCAAAACAGTGATATACCCCCTTTTCTTCATTTACAAAAAATGAAGGTGTCTTTTCAATGTGAAATGGACATAATCCTACATAATTTCTACCTGTTTTCTTAAGACGAACATAATCGCCTATAACATCTACAATAGAAAGCCGCTGTCTTATTTTATTAAGTGTATTTTCTGAAATGTATCCCATAATTGATACCTTACAAGTATAATCCTCGTTCTTTTATCAACAAGTTTAATTTTAATATAATATTATCCTTGCTCACAGGGTTTGCAGAATTGGTTTCAAAAATATTTCAATAATGAAGTCTTAAATGTATTCTTTGTATTCAAAACTTGTTTATTCTGTTTTGTAGGAAATACTTCTTATTGCTTGCTTTTATGTTAGAACACCATATTGCTTTAAATCATTTTTCAATTTCTCTTCATTTTCTGGAAGCATTGCACATAATGGAAGTCTTACTTCACCATTTAGTTTACCCATAAGTTTTAAGGCTGTTTTTACAGGTATAGGATTTGTTTCATAAAACATTGATTTAGTTAAAGGGAAAATATCAAAAAACATTTTACGTGCATCTTCAATTTTGCCTGCTTTAAAGTTATTATAAATATCAGCCATTTTTTTAGGAATAATATTTGAAAGCACAGAAATAACACCTTTACCACCAATTGCAAGTAAAGGGAAATAGAGGGAATCATCACCTGAAAGTAAAGTAATTTTATCCCCTACGAGATATAATATTTCTTCTGCCTGTGAAACATTGCCACTTGCCTCTTTTATAGCAACAATATTGGGAATCTCTTTTAATCTCTGTAATGTTTTGGGCAAAAGATTTATTCCTGTCCTTCCAGGAACATTATAAACAACTATAGGGATATTAACTTCTTCTGCTACTTTTTTAAAATGAAGATAAAGTCCTTGTTGAGTAGGTTTATTATAGTATGGTGTAATTACTAACGCTCCATCAGCACCAACTTCTTTTGCCCATCGTGTTAATTCTATTGCTTCAGCAGTATTATTTGAACCACTCCCAGCTATTACAATTGCTCTTTTATTTACAATTTCAACAGTCCGCTTGACAACTTCTTTATGCTCATCAAAACTTAATGTGGCAGATTCCCCTGTGGTCCCACAGGGTAAAATACCCTGTACCCCTTCTGAAATTTGAAATTCAATTAGTTCTTCCAGCTTTTCATAATCTACTTTACCATTTTTAAATGGTGTAACAAGTGCAGTTATAGCACCTTCAAACATACCAGGCCTCCTTAAAATAAAATTTTTTAATACAGACCATAACTAAAACTTTTTTAGGTTTAAAAAAATATAAACAAAATTTTTTGTATGTCAATAAGAATTTATGAGTTAGTTTGAAAAATCATCAATTATTCTTATCGTCTTTACTCCCACATCCTCATCCTGATAGATTTTCTTCTTGAAACCAAAAATTCCTTTTTATAACTTATAGACCTAATGAAGATAAAAATCTTCAAAATATTTTCATTAACTATTCTCCTATCACTAAACTGCAAGAACTATAACCAAAGAAAAGTTTATCAAAAAACTTTTTTTCAACTTGATACAGTAGTTACAATTACAATTACAGAAAACTTTCTTAAACCATTAAAGTTTAAAAAAATTTCATTAGATATTGAAAATTTACTTGAAAAATATGATAAAATTTTTAATATTCATAATAAAAAAAGTGATGTTTATAAAATTTCAAAATTTAAAAAGAATAAATGGTATAAAATCAACAAAGAACTTTTTAATTTAATTAAGATTTGTAAAAAGTTTTATAGTTTAACAGAAGGATATTTTGACCCCACAATAGGCAGTATAACACTTCTTTATAAGTTTCATAACAATGCTATACCACCTTCTTTAAAAGAGATATCAAAATTCTTACTTTATGTTGGTATGAATAATGTAACTTTAAAATTACCTAATTTTATTAGCTTAAATAAAGTTCCAATATTTTTGGATTTCGGGGGTGTAGCTAAAGGTTATATTATAGATAAAATTTCAGATTTTTTAAAGTTAAAAGGAATTAAAAATTTTATGGTAAATATTGGTGGCGATATTTATGTTTCAGGGAAAAATCCTAAAAATAGCAAGTGGGTCATTGGAATTCAGCATCCACGAATTTATAATGAAATTGTTACAAAATTTGAAATTACAAATAAATCTATTGTAACTTCTGGTGATTATGAAAGGTTCTTTTTCTATAATGGTAAAAGGTATCATCATATTATTAATCCTAAAACAGGTTTACCTGTATGGAATGGGATTGTAAGTGTAACAATTATAGCTGATAGTGCCCTTATTGCAGATATACTTTCTACATCTGTATTTCTTATGGGAAAAGAGAAGGGGATAAACTTGCTTAAAAGTTTTAATGAAATAAAATATTTAATTATAGAGGAGACAAATTATAAAGAGTTAAAATTTTACTCAAACTATTTATAATGCTATTTAAATTTCACGATAGTTACACCAGAGTCGCCTTCAAAGAATGATGCTTCTTCAAATTTTTCAATAAAAGGCTGTTTAGCGAGATATTCTCTTACCATTTTTCTTAATTTCCCAGCCCCTTTCCCATGAATTATTTTTACTTTTCTTATTCCTTGTAAATATAATGTGTCTAATTCTCTCATTAATTTCAGTCTCGCTTCATCCCAGCGTAACTTACGAATATGAATTGTATTAACATTTCTATTTCTCATTTGCTCAGCTTATTTTTTACAATTTCACTTACTATTTTTCCATCAGCTCTACCTCTAACCTTTGGCATTACTATTGCCATAACTTTTCCTATATCTTTCATCGTTTCTGCATTTGCTTCTTTTATTGCTTCATTAACAATTTTTTCAATCTCTTCTTCTGATAGTTGCTTGGGTAGAAATTCCATAAGGATTTTTAATTCTTCTTCTTCCACTTTGGCTCTGTCGTCCTGTCCAACTTTTTTAAACTCCTCTATAGATTCTCTTCGTTTTTTTACTGCTCGCTGAATAACCCGCATAATTTGTTCTTCTTCTAATGTTTGCCTATTATTTTTTACTTCTTCATTTATGAGATCTGTTTTTAAAAGCTTAAGCACATTTAATCTTATATTATCTTTTTCTTTTATTGCTTGTTTTATCTGCTTATCTATAATTTTTTTCCATTCTTTCATAATAGCCTCCTTTTAATACATATAAGCAATTAAAATATCGCAATTTCTAAATCCGATATTCTGAAGCCTGAGCTCCACACCATTCACATCTTGTAAGATGGGTTAAATCTGCGAAAACTATAAAATTTTGTGCCTTTTATTCATTAAATTATCAAATAGCTCTTATTTATAATTAATTCCTAAAAACTAAGTATTTTTCAATTATTATATTATCCTGGGGGCCATTGCATTATTCTTCCACCTAAAAGATGAAAATGAATGTGAAATACAGCTTGGCCTGCCGCAGCATTACAATTTGCAACAACCCGATACCCATCTTTCTCAATATGGTTTTCTTTTGCTAATTTAACAATAATTTCCATTATTTTTGATATAATGCTAAAATCTTTTATATCATTTAAAGTTGGAATATGTTGTTTAGGGATAACTAAAATATGTACAGGAGCTTTTGGATTTATGTCTTTAAATGCAACTATTGAGTCATCTTCATAAACAATATCAGATTTAATTTCTTTTGAAACTATTTTGCAAAAAATACAATCATTCATTTCTGTCCACCTCCTAATAAATTTGTCAAAATCTCTATCGGATTTGTAATATTATTTACTTTTATTTGCTCTTGAAAACTTTTTTTCATATTACGTAATATTAATGATTTTTCTTTTATTTCATCTTCACCTATAATTAATGCATAATTAACATTGAGCTTGTTTGCTTCGTTTAATTGTGACTTTAAGCTCCGTTTTGAATAACTTAAAAAAGTAACAATATTATTTTTTCTCAACAATTCAACAATTTTCAATATAATTTGTTGTGGGACATTTTCAGTAGTAGCTACAAATATAGAAATCTTTTCTGAAAATTTTAATTTCTTATTTTTCTCATCAAGTAAAAGGAGTAATCGTTCTACTCCAGATGCTGCACCTACGGCAGGTGTAGGTTTACCGCCCAGATGTTGCACAAGATAATCATATCTTCCACCACCTAAAATAGCATTTTGCGTGCCCAATGATTCTGATGTTATTTCAAAAACTGTTCGTGTATAATAGTCAAATCCACGAACAATCTTTGGATCAATTATATATTTTACCTCCATATAGTTAAGAAATTGTTTAAAACTTTCAAAATGGGCAGAACATTCGCTGCATAGATTGTCAATTATAACTGGAGCTTTATTATATTGTAATTGACATTGGGGATTTTTACAATCAAAAACTCGTAAAGGATTCTTTTCACTTCTTACTTTACAATCATCGCATAAGGACTCTATTCTTTGTTGGAGGAATTTTTTTAGTTTTTCTGTATATTTGTTTCTACAGTTTTTGCAACCTACACTATTAATTTTTATTTGAATATTGTTTATGCCTAACGCTTTAAAAAGTTCCAAATTCATTTTTATAACTTCAGCATCAAGCAAAGGGGAATCACTGCCAATAGCCTCGGTCCCAAATTGATAAAATTGTCTATATCTACCCTTTTGAGGCCTTTCTGCCCTGAACATTGGACCAAAATAAAAAAACTTTTTTATACCAGCAAGATAGGCAAGATTATTCTCTATATATGCTCTTATTACACCCGCTGTCCCTTCTGGCCTTAAACTTATGCTTCTACCTTTTCTATCTGTAAATGTAAACATCTCTTTTTGCACAATATCAGTATAGTTGCCAATACTTCGTTGAAATAATTCTGTATATTCAATTATAGGCGTTATAATCTCTTTATAACCATAATTTGAATAAATTTTTCTTACAAATTGACGCAAATATTCCCACTTCTCAGTCTCAGGAAAAATTATATCTTTAGCACCTTTAACTGCAGGTATTTAAATCACCTCCTTAATTTTAAAATTATATAATTAAATAAATTTGTCAACAAAATTGTTAAGAAAACAAGGTTTATTTATGGGTGCTGGGCAGAGATAGAAAATGAAGCAATTCGTTTTGAAAATTATGTGGTTGTTCATTTAAAAAAGTTTGTTGAATTTTTTAATGATTTTGGGTTTGATATATTACAACTTTATTTTATTATGGATAAAAATAAACAAGAAGTGAATTGTATTAAATATCCGAGCTATATAAAGAGCCAGGAACAGTGGAAAACTTTATTCAAATACAAATAAAATTTGTAAGAAATCAAGCTGGATTGTATTTGAATTTACAAGTATTAAATTCCTGGTTGACTTCTAAAATAAAGTATTTATTTTTAGTTAATTATGATAGGATGTGATGCTAAAATGAGTAAAATTTAGAAATGGCAATGTTTTAATTATTTATATGTATTTAAATTATAATTCTGAACAATCTTAAGTAAAACAGATAGGTAGTTACTATGAGTATTGTAAAAAAATTCAGCATAAGAACCAAAGGATACAGTGATATTATAGACATCACTAATAATGTCCAAGATATTATTTCAAAATATGCAAAATCAGACACTGGAATTGTAAACATATTCTGTCCTGGCTCAACAGGTGGTATTACCACTATTGAATATGAACCTGGACTTGTAAAAGATATAAAAAGATATCTTTAAAAATTTCTTCCTTATAACGAAAGATATGCTCATCATAATACATGGCATGATGATAATGGAGCAGCGCATCTTAGGTCAGCATTTATTGGACCATCAATTTGTGTGCCATTTGAAAATAAAAGATTAATTCTTGGGACATGGCAACAAATCATATTTATAGATTTTGATACAAGACCAAGAAATCGCACTCTTATTGTAACAATTGTGTCATAACTATATTACTAATTGGAATATTATATTCTATATATTAAGTAGTGGAAACATAAAGTTTTATATTGGGAGGAAGATAACTCCCCATCATTTATAATACCATTACAAATGGTTGTCAATATAAATTCAAAAATTAGGAGGCAATATGAAAGAATGCCAGGTAAGCATCATTATTGGAAGTAAGAGTGATGAAAAATTTATGCAAAAATGTATTGAATTTTTAAAAAATGAAAATATTTCTTTTGAACTAAAAGTTCTTTCTGCACATAGAAATACTGAGGAACTTATTGAATATGTAAAATCATTAAAAGATTCAGGTATAAAAGTTATAATCACTGCAGCTGGTTATGCAGCAGCTTTACCCGGAATTGTTGCAGCACTTACGGACATCCCTGTAATCGGTGTCCCACTTCCTACATCTATACTTTCAGGTATGGACTCACTTCTTTCAATTGTCCAAATGCCCAAAGGGAATCCTGTTGCCACTATGGGTATTGGAGAACCTGGCGCATACAATGCAGCTGTTTTTGCTAAAAAAATATTACAGATCTCTTAATTAAGATTAATTCTTGTAATTTTTGAAATCCTATGCCATAACTCAGGAAATCTATCTGTAACTGTTTTTTCAATATATTTTAAAACGGATGTATCTTTCTCTAATGTTAATTTAAATTGATTATTTTCTATGAATTCAAAATGCCTATTATTTCTAAAAATTTCCTGTATTTGTAAATCTTCGGTTTCTATTATGTATTCTGAAAATTTTATATAATAATTAAGTGGTTTAAGTTTTAATGGTATTTCATCTATATCTACAATTTTTAAATTAGGATTATTTAATAAGTTATTTATTTCTTCTTTTATTTTTTCTGAATTTATTCTTCTATAAGTAAATATTTCCATAATTTCATTTATACCTTCCACCATAAGGGGAAGAGGGAAAGCGATTCTTATTTTGGGCCTTGGATTATATCCTTGGGAATATACAAGAGGTATTTCTAATATTCTAAATACACATCTAAAAAAGTTTAAAATATCTCTATGCGAAATATATTTCATTATTCCAGTTTTTGAAAATCTCAATTTATATCTAAAATATATTTTATAGCCATACTCCTCAGATTTTACCACCTCATCTTGCTTGGAAAAAGATGGTTTTGCAAGAATATTTTTTAACTCATTTTTACATACACCACAATGATAACAATTATTTGTTACACAATTATGAGTAATTTCACCTTCTATATATTTTTTGTATTCAAGATTAAAAAATTCTTTTGTATATCCATAATCTATAAAATTTATTAAATTATCATTTTTCTTATATATAAATTCAGAAAAATCTATATTTGCATTTTTAAAAGCTTCCAACCACATATTCAAATCAAAAGCAGCCTCATCACTTTCAATAACTGATTTTTTATTAAAAACCGTATAAATTATATCTGACAATCTTTCATCACCGCGCGATAAAATCATAGCAATAAATGCAACATTTATATTTTGCCATTTAATTTCTATCCATTTTTTATACTTCTTTGCATAAAAAATTTCTTTAATCAAATTTATCTTTTTTTCTATCTCTTTAAATGAAATTTGAGGCTCCTTTTCAAGTGGAGTCAGCGGTTTCTTATATAATGGATTTAAATGTAAACTTATACGTAAAAAAAGATTCTTTTCTTTCAATTTTTGTATTATCTTATCAATCAGATTTTTTAAACTATATACTTCCGAATCATCTTCTTTGAATCCATAAATTAGATAAATTTTAATTCGTTTCCAACCTTTTTGTGCTACTGTAATTATTGTTTGAATAAACTTTTCTATATTTATATGTTTATTTATAGATTTCTGCAAACTTTCATCCGCAGTTTCAAGAGCAAATGTAAGTCCGCTTTTTCTTATACATTTTATTGAATCAAGTAAATTTAATGTAAATTTCTGAATTCGTAAAGATGGAAGTGAAAAAGAAACCTTATATTTTGCAAATTTATTATTTAGAATAGTCAAAAGTTCTTCTAATCTGGAATAATCTGCGATATTTAATGAAAGCAGGGTAAATATATCATATCCTGTATTATGATATAATGTCTCAACAATTTTTATTATTTCATCAACATCTCTTTCTCTATAAGGTCTATAAAAATAACCTGCCTGACAAAACCTACAACCTTGGACACATCCTCTACTTACTTCAATAATACCTCTATTATGTATTACTGAAATATATGGCACAGGAGGTTTCACAGGATGACGAATTTTATTTAAATCTTTTACAGAATGCTTTACAACTGTTTTAGAATTTTTTAATAAAGGGACAAATGTATATTCTATTCTGTTGATCTCTTTTAAAATTTCATTTCGGGTCATTCCTTTTAATTTTAAATCTAATATTTTTTCCATAAGCTCAACAATTATATCATCAGTTTCACCAATTACAAAAAAATCTATAAATTTACTTATTGGCAATGGATTAACAATTCCTGGACCGCCAACTATTACTAAAGGGAAATCTTTTCTTTCTTTTGAAAATAGCGGAATTTTACTCAATCTCAAAACCTGAGGAATAGAAAGATAGTTTAATTCAGATTGCACTGTTATTCCCAGTATATCAAATTCGCGAATAAAATGATATGTTTCAAGCGTAAAAAGTTCTATATCATTTTCTATCATAATTTTTTGCATATCAACATCTGGAAGGAAAACACGTTCTGCAAGTAAATTCTCACTACTATTTATTATTTCGTAAAGTATTTTAAGGGAGAAGTTAGACATCCCAATTTCATATAAATCAGGATAGCATAATGCAATTTTTAGTTTATTTTTGAGAAACTTCTTTTTTATTATATTTATTTCACAACCGATATATCTACCGGGTTTTTGAACAAAATGTAAAATTTTATCAAGTTTTTGGATATTTAGAGGCATAATTAGATAAACCTTTGCGATTTTATATTAATAAGCAAAGCTGTAGCTATCATTGAAGTAAGAAGAGAAGACCCACCATAACTTAAAAATGGAACCGGGACTCCAGTTACAGGCATTATTCCAAGAGTCATTCCAATATTAATAAATGTTCCAAATGCAAACATTGTAGTAATACCACCAGCCACAAGTGAAGAATAGACATCTTTTGCTGTATAAGTAATTTTTAGTCCCTGAAAGATGAATAGGAAATATAAAAACAAAATTGTACTCATACCTATCCAGCCGAATTCTTCACCTATAACTGAAACGATAAAATCTGTGCTTTGCTCAGGCAAAAATCCCAATTGTGTTTGAGAGCCTTTCAAAAACCCTTTTCCAAAAAGTTTCCCTGAGCCAATAGTTATTTTAGATTGGACAATATTATACCCTGTCCCATAGGGATCTATTCCCGGGTCAACAAATACAAGTAATCTTTTTTTTTGATATGGCTTAAGAGAATGCAATAATGTAAACGAAAACACTAAACTTATTACCAAAATAAGTATTATAACACATACTTTATTTAAAATCACATATTTAGGATAGAATTTGTATATTAATTTAAGTGTGCTCCATATAATTAGCATTAAGAGAATAAAATATGTTAGAAAAGAAGAAGAAAGTAAAGTATTAAGCCAGAAGTTATTAGTTAATTCTCCTTTAAACTCATAATAGCTTAAAACAAACGGTATTCCTATAGAAATAGACCCTATAACTACAAGATAAATAATATTTTTTATTTCCGCACCTGCAAGGAAAAGCATTACAATTAATATAGGAAAAAAAGTAAAGGTGGAACCTAAATCAGGTTGCAATAATATAAGACATACAGGCATAAGAACAATTACAAATGGCATTATTAAATCTTTAAATTTATCCAATTCTTTAAAATGGTACTCAAGATATCTTGCAAGCGCAAGAATTGTTGTAATTTTAGCCAATTCTGAAAACTGAAAATTTATTGGTCCAATTACTATCCATCCTTTTGTCCCTCTAACAGTTTTCCCAAAAATTAGAGTCATAGCTAACATAGCCAGGACAATAAAATATAAAAGTGTTGAATAAGCATTAATTGTTGTTACATTTATTGAAAAAATAAACAACATAATGATCAATCCTATTCCAAACCACAAAAATTGTTTTAAGTAAAGTTCACTATATTCTGGTTTATTATATCCTGCACTATATAACGCAATAATACCTATAGAAATTAGCATTAACATTATTGTAAACAGGGTAATATCAAAACTGAATATCTGTTTGGTCAATTTTTTCCTCCAGCAATCCTTTTTCTTTCATTCTTAGAAGAAATTTTCTATAATGTTCTTTTTCAATTGCAACTTTTATTTTCCTTTTTTCAGTTAGCGGGTCATCATTATGAAAAATTGCATTAAGGATAGCAACAGCAATAGGGGCTGCAACTTCACCACCTCCACCACCATTTTCAATAAATACTGTTACTACTATTCTATTTTTAGTCTTATTATAAGGTGCATAACAAGCGAACCATGCATGCGGTTCGCCAAAAGTATTTTGTGCAGTGCTGGTTTTGCCGGCAAATGATACTTTTGCAAATCTTCCAGCAATTCTTGCAGTTCCACCTGTTGTAACAAGTTTTAATCCTTTTCTTATAATATTAAGATTTTCTTCTCTTATGGGTATATTATATAAAAGTTTTTTTTGCTTTTTATATATAAGTTCTCCTGTCTCTGCAGAAAAAGCATACATCAACAAATGGGGCTGATAGATAAGTCCATCATTTGCTATGGCACACAACATATCTGCTACTTGTAGAACTGTAACAAGGAGAAATCCTTGACCAATACCATAATTAATTGTATCACCATCATACCAGTTTTCTCCAAATACTTTTTTTTTCCATTTATGTGAAGGGATAAATCCTGGCTGTTCCCCTGGTAGATCAATTCCTGCCTTCTTTCCGTATCCATACCATTTGGCATATTTTGATATTTTCCTTGACCCTAATTTATAACTTGTATTAAAAAAATATACATTGCAGGAAAACTCTATTCCTGTAAAGATGTTCATATATCCATGTATTCCTGTACAATGAAATACTCTATCATCATTTTTAAATCTAAAATATCCTCTGCATAAAAAAGTGGAGTGAGTATCTATAACCTCTTCTTCTAAACCCGCTGTTGCTGTAACAATTTTAAATACAGAGCCCGGTGGATACTTTGCTTGTATTACTCGGTTTAGAAATGGTTTATCAGGATTATTGCTTAGCTTTAAAATCTTTTTTACATCAGGATTTTTAATAAATATATTTGGATTAAAATCTGGTTTTGATACCATTCCCAAAATTTCACCTGTATCCGGTTTTATTACTATTGCTGCACCTTTTTCTTTTCGCATTACTCGTTCAAGAATCCATTGAATCTTTCTATCTATTGTTAAAACAAGATTGTAACCAGGCACAGGCTTTTTTACTACATAAGAAGCTTTTATTCTGTTTCTGGCATCTACAATTCTAAGAAGTTTACCCTCTTCTCCACGCAATTCTTTATCATAATATTTCTCTATCCCCATCTTGCCAATTATGCTATTTAAATGATATTCAGGATCATTTTGATGTTCTAATAATTCCTGTTTATTTATCTTCCCAACAAACCCAAGTATATGGGAAGCAAAACTATTAAAAGGATATTTTCTGTAATATATTGGTTCCCAGTAAACCCCAGGTAAATTTTGTATCATTTCACCTATCTGGGCAATTTCTTTTGTTGAAACATCCTCTGCCACAAGAAATGGTTCATAAAAATTTGCTCTATTTGTAAATTCTGTCAGTTTTTCATAATAATCAAACCCTATAATTTTAGAAAGTTTATATAGAGTTAATTTTATATCTTTTAACTTTAAA
>Ga0164318_10002847_pt1 | contig 16206 bp, 13 predicted proteins | sample GuaBasSedimGuay9_FD_113734 | JGI IMG/M metagenome (GOLD analysis project Ga0164318, IMG submission 113734) | Subseafloor sediment microbial communities from Guaymas Basin, Gulf of California, Mexico - Guay9, Core 4571-4, 0-3 cm | ecosystem: Environmental > Aquatic > Marine > Hydrothermal vents...
CCACATCCGGAAAACAGGACAGCAACTGCAGCGATAACACCGTAAGGAAAACTTCGCACAGATCAGTCCCTGCTTGAATAGAACAGATAAACAAGGGCAGTAACCACACCTGTAACCACAAGGGGTTCAAGGATGTTACCGCTCTCCTCGTCGGACAGTTCACCGTTAACCCATTTTTCAGTGGAACTCTCCAGAACAACAACTTCTGAAGGCGAGACTGTACTCTCTACAACAGCGCCTTCCCTTGTGGTGAGAATCACATTGCCGTCAGGGTCTACAAGAGCAGCGGCAATTTCGCAGCTGGCAATCCTTGGGACCTGACGGCCTCCAAGAACCCAGCTTCTTCTGGTCTGTGCATATCTCACGCCAAGTTCCATGGGTCTGATATTAAGAACCCACACATTTTCTTCCCTTGAATTGCTCACCGTAACACCAGCAGCGCCAAGGGCCGATGTAGCTATCTGCTCCAGAAGCCAGCCCCCTTCATGCTCTCCCTGTATACTGAGAGTAACAGACTCTATGCCCTGCGCCGAAACCTGCTCCGCCACAGGCCCCATCGCGTCTATTACGGCTGTTTCAACCATATCCATGTTTGTCATCGAACCGGTAAGCACCAGGCCAAGCACGAAAACTGTAATCATCTCTGTCCTACCCTTTTTTGTGTTGTTTTCTCAACCCTGATTATATCATCACCGAACAGGTTCCGCCACAATAACAGCCCCTGAAGACTCTACAACTCTTGCTTTAACCACAGATCCGCTTTCCACAGGTTCTGTAAACGAAACAACTGCATCAACCTCGGGAGCATCCCAGACAGTATGACCTGAATGTGCGTCATCAGCGAGGATGGAGAGCTCTCTGCCATCCAGTCTGTCGTCCCAGTCGGCATACAGCGAATCACCAACAGCAGAAAGAGCAGCAAGCCTTTCGGAGGCAGTGGAATCGTTTACTGCATCCCCCATGGCTATAGCACGTGAATACTCCCGGGTTCCCTCCTCCGGGTACCAGCTGAAGGCGGCAATATGCCTGCCTGATGGATACCTTCCCAGAAAGTCCCTCAGAAGCTTGAAATCGGAATCTGTCTCGCCAGGATATCCTGTTATAACTGTGTATCTTACAGCCACCTCTACTGCAGAACTCTCTATCTTCTCCATGATGGTTTCAAGAGTTTTCACGCCATGTTTACGTCCCATGCGATCGAGGATAGAACTACTGGCGTGCTGAATTGGTAAATCTATGTACGGCACTATATTACTGTACTTACTAATGGCATCAAGCATCCTGTATGGAAAATGAAGCGGATGCAGGTAGTACAGCCGCCACCATGTTTCAGGATGTCTTGCAGCCAGTGTTTCGACAAGGGATGTAATATCTGTTCCGTCCTCCTTCCAGCTGCCGCTGTCCTGAGCAACTACGCCTATTTCTCCCGCTCCCTGTTGAACCAGCAGATCAGAATCCCTGAGGATCGTATCCATTCTATCTGGAACAAACTTTCCCCGTATAGCAGGTATGGTGCAGAAAGCACACCCGTTACTGCAGCCTGTGGCAATTTTCAAATACCTGTAACTTCCGGATCCGACAATCTGTGCAGTAACATCTGACGCGACCCCCAGCCAGGAAGACAGCTTCCGCCAGTCTCCGGGACCAATTACAAGATCTATATCCTCCATGCCACCGCTGCCGTCATCACGGTATCTTCCCGGAAGACAACCTGCCAGTACAATCTTTCTGCCCGATCTGGCCTTTTTCCAGTAAATAATATCTGAAAGGTAATCCAGAGACTCCTCGGTTGCAGGAGCAATAAATGCACAGGTGTTAAGCAGAACCAGATCCGATTCTTCAGGCTCCCCACTGTATTTCCAGCCTGCGCTCTCCATAACCCAGGCGAAACGCTCGGAATCCACCTTGTTTTTAGGACAGCCAAGAGAAACTATGTGGTATTTCAAAGAATCCCCATACCGTTAAAGAGTTCCGGCATCTACAACACTGTATCCGGGAAGCGAAGGTATGGAAAAAACATCCGGACAAGAATCGCTTATCTCAATATCCGCAATTTTCCAGCTGGTGGAATTTCCGTTGGCATCGGTTGTGGAGAAAAAATACGGAAGAGAATCTGAGACAGTATACCCGGCAGTTATCTGTGTTACTCCACCATCAAACAGGCCTGCAGCCGTTACAGTAACACTGTCTCCACTGTAAACGGCGGAACACTCCTCCTCCGAAACCGAAGAAAGGATGTGAAGGAAACCCACGGGAGAGCCGGAGTAAACAAGAATTTCCTCAAACTCAGGGTCTACAGTGAACACTTCTGTACCGTTACAGCCCATTGCTCGACCCTGTGAGTCATCATACTGAAGCAGAAACAGATTGGGATGTGCCAGGTACATGGATCCTGAACTCACTTCGGAATCAAGTGTAAGCGCCCAGTAATCTGTCTGCTCGAATGAACCTGTAAGGAAAACAGCGTGCTCCAGCCGCGATGACAGCGGCTGCAGCACAGTCGCGGCGGAGATAAGAGCAAACACCAGAAAATTCATCATAAGCTGCCCTGCCCGGGTATTGATGCGAAAACCGCATCGCTTCCAACAATAACCAGCACATCATACCCTGCGGCAACCGTGCCTATCAGTTCATCTCCCTGCCTGCATCCGATTGATTCCGGATGTGAGAGCCATCTTCCCAGGGAATCTGCAACAATGGAAGCATCATCTTCAAACCCGGCAGTGTAAAAAACAACTGTAAGAGGTGGAGCCTGATCGTCTGTAATTTCAGTTACTGCCGCTCCAAGTGTACTTACAGCGTTGCCCACGGAAACAATACTGGTATTAACAGCTGATCTTCCCACAACAGCAATACGGGCGCCTATAACTGGCTCTGCGGCGGCACTGCTCTGCTGCTCTTCGCCTGAAAGATCGCTTTCCAGCCTTCTTACAGCCAGTCTGGCATCAGACGCAACAGGAGAATCAGGGTATCGATATATCACTCCGTTGAATTCATCCAAAGCCGCCGTAAGCCTGCCTCTGTAGTAAAGCTGGCTTGCTCTGGCAAACTGCTCCAGGGCGGTGTCTGATGATGCCAGCCCGTCTGAATCCAGCCTCCCGCTTCCACTGCATGCCGCAACAACGAGAACAGGCAACATCAATAGTTCAGCTTTCCAACTCATCAGTTCCTTCCTCCTGCTCGGGTTTAACCAGAACATTTCTCGGCTTGCTTCCAAGGTGCGGGCCCACAACTCCAAGCTGCTCCAGCATATCTATCAGTTTACCTGCCCTTGCGTAACCCACTCTGAACTTCCGCTGAATCATGGAAACCGAAGCCCTCTGCTGTGAGATAACAACCCTCTTCACCTCTTCGAGAATTGGATCATCAAAGTCTAATACACCAGGGTCGTATAAGTTCCCGTGTTCATCGTCCGGCGGCTCGTACTCGAAGGGCATTTCCGGCTGCTCCTTCCAGAAATCCACCAGAAGTTTTGTCTCCGCGGTTGAAATAAAGGAACCGTGAACCCGAACAGGTTCGGGAGAAGCAGCAGGGACAAAAAGCATATCTCCCTTGCCAAGAAGTTTTTCTGCTCCATTCATATCCAGAATAGTTCTACTGTCTGTTTTTGACCCTACATTAAAAGCAATTCTGGATGGAAAGTTAGCCTTGATCACACCGGTTATAACATCAACAGAAGGACGCTGTGTAGCTATAACAAGGTGTATTCCAACAGCCCGGGCCATCTGTGCCAGCCTGGCAATAGCCGGTTCCACCTCCCTTGCGGAAACCATCATCAGATCCGCAAGCTCGTCTATAACAACAACAATATACGGAAGATGTTCCTCCGGCTGCCCGGGACCGAATCGAAGGTTGTACTCACTGATAGATCGCACTCCGGTTCTGGCAAGCAGGGTGTACCTTTCCTCCATTTCCCTCACCAGAGCTTCCAGAAGGTATCTGGCCCTGGATGTCTGTACAACAACCGGCGCCCACAGATGCGGAATTCCCTTGTAGGCCGAAAGTTCCAGCATCTTGGGATCAATCATTGCCAGCTTGACCTGGTATGGAGTTCTGGTTAAAAGTATGGTGGAGACGATAGCGTGAATGCAGACACTCTTGCCGCTTCCAGTTGCCCCTGCGATAAGAAGATGAGGCATATCAGTGAGATCAACGATAAATGGCTGGCCTTCAAGCCGCTTGCCGAGAGCTACCGGTATTTTCTCGTCTTTGAACCTGGTAATAATTTCACGAAGGTAAACAATTTCAGGGTTCTTGTTCGGTACTTCAATACCCACAGCACCCTTGCCTGGAATGGGAGCCAGTATTCTTATTCTCTTTGCTGCAAGTGCAAGAGCAAGGTCATCAGACAGACTCAGTATTCTGTTTACCTTAACTCCAACACCTGGAGTCAGTTCGTATCTGGTAAGAACCGGTCCAGGACAGGAGTCTGCAATTGTACACTCCACACCAAAATCTGAAAGTCTGTTAACCAGAAGCTCGGCTCTCTCATTGATCTCGGCCTGTGTCTGTCCCCGCCGTTCCCCATCTGCAGGAAGAGAGAGAAAATCCGCAGCGGGAAGTGAATAGGGATCATTGCTGTCACCGGCTGCATCTACTTTAGCCGGTTTTGTTGTTTTTACCGCAGGTTTCTGGCGTCTGCCGGTTGTAGATTTCTTTTCTGTATGAGCCTTAACAGGGGAATCATCTGCCGGAACAACTTTTGGCGGTTCATTAACCTGCTGAGACCGGTCAGGGGGAATTTCCGTACCTGTCTGCAGAACCCACGGGTTCACAGCATCTTCAGGCTGGCCGGTGGAAACTGCAGCAGCCTCAGCCGGCACGGTTTTTGTCTTGTTTGCTTTGCCTTTAGTGCTTTTTCTACCCACAAGAGAATTGATGTCCCTCGAAATGTCCCACCCTGTGAACACAACGATGGAAATCATAAACAGAGAGAAAAGACCTACCCAGCTGATAACTCCGCCGGCAAGACCCTGAACAGCAAGAACGACCCTGCCTGCAAGCTGACCTCCGGGAACCCAGAGATACGCCGGATTAATCCGGCAGAGCAAAAGCGACAGCATGGCAGCGAAAAAGAAAGTGCTTACAAAAACAGACCCAGTAATCTTCAGCCACCGTCCGGCAAAGTTCAACCTCATGACAGAGGAGCCGGTGAGGAACAGAAAAACCGGAACAAACACAACCAGAAAACCCAGAGATTTCCACAGCTCAGAACCGGCAGCAGCCACGAATTCCGGTTTCGGTATAACGAGAGACACAACGGCGGAAACTGCAAGGAAGAGAAATACAAAGAAAACAACGGTTCGCAGTTTACCTGGAGGCTGCTTTTTCAGATGCTTTCTTCTGGCCAAACTAAACCTGCCTTTTAGAAACGCCAGTTGTACCTGAAGGGTACGCAGGATCCTGACGACGAACGCCATCAACCAAAAAACTGTAACTTATGGTCTGTCCGGAAGACATGACCAGCTCTGCAAACCAGCTGCCATCCGGCAGTTTCTGCATGGGAGAACCTGTGTCATCCCAGCTGTTGAAACTACCGGTTATCGATACAGACTTCGCGTCCGGGTAACCGACACAGAAGAAGGCAACCCGGGTTCTGGGAGCAAGACTGTTCTGAACAGCATCCCGCAGCAGAGGATATGGTCTGAACACAGGGCGAAATCTGGCTGGGATAACCATGATTCCATCGTTCCTTGGGTCTCTTACCCTTCTGGCACTGCCTTTTCTGGTGCCAAAACTTCCGAAACCACGAAGAAAAACCGACTCTCCCCGGCACAGGGTTTCTCTGATAACATCAAGAAATGTTACAAGAACACTCTGAACTTCCCTTATGGTTAATCCCGTTCTTCCAGCGGTTTCACGAGCCAGCTCTTCTCTGGTCATCTGTACCCTCCAGTGTCTCTTATCTTACCATCCCGTGTACCGTTGAATAGCAGGCAGTCTCCCCTCCGTCAAGGAGCAGTTGTATAATTGAGCCATGGCAAAAAACACAATAGCTCTGGCCGGTGCTCCGTGTTCCGGAAAAACTTCAGTCGGTAGAATTCTCTCCCTTTATCTCAATGCGAAATTCATCGATACTGATCTCCTGATTGAAAGAAAAACCGGCCACACAGTACCGTGGATTTTTCGTCATCAGGGAGAAATAGCTTTCAGGAAAATTGAAACCGAAATTCTTTCCGATATATTCGGAAAGACATCAGTTACAACAGTTGTTGCTCTGGGAGGCGGTACCCTCCTGAATATGGATAATCTGATACTTGTGAAGGAAAATGCATTGCTGTTCACACTTGCTGCTTCTGTAAACACTCTTGTAGCCAGAGATTGCGGCAACAGACCCCTTGCATCAGATTCCCATGCGTTCAGACAGCTGATGAGACAGAGAAAACAACACTACCTGTCGCTGGGTAACCCCATCGACACAGACAACAGAAGCGCCGAACAGGTGGCTTCAGCCATCATGACAGCAGTTCTCCCTCTGTTGTCTCGGTAAGACCGGCCTTTACGATGGTTTTTCTTGCGTGCTCCAGACCCACATAAAACCTGTTGGTGTATATGGTATAGTCATCACGAAGCTTCTGGGGAGTCATGTTCACTGTGATAACATTCGCTCCGGCCTGGAAGCACCGGTACTGACCGTTTTCCATCAACCTCTCAAAAGTACTTGTAGCAGGGATAAGGGTATTTCTCAGAAAGAGTCTCATTGCGGCGATAAATCTCAACCCCAGCTCAGGGTCTCCCACCGGCTCATTTTCCAGAGGAGTTCCTGAAGCAGGTACAAAGACTGAAACACTGGACATCTCGGTTTTGAGCTCTTTCAACAGAATAAGATCGTTTACGAGAGAATCTATTGTCTGCCCCGGCAGGCCAAGAAGCGGCCCGGAGCCAATGTGAAAACCATGCTTTCTGAGAATCCTCAGCCATTCAATACGGCCTTCAAGGGTAAAGCCCGGCTTCATTCTCTCAAACAGCTCGGTGTCGGAAGTTTCGTGTTTAAGAATAAACTTGTAGGCACCGGCCTCACGCCACATATCGAGGTCGCTCTCCTGATGAACTCCCACGCACAGAAGCACGCCCATGCCCAGCTTACTGATGTCTGAGATAACATCTCTCAGCCATTCTGCCCCGTAAGATTCACTCTCCGCCGCCTGCAGAAAAAAGGTTCTTATTCCATTTTTGTACGCCCTGCCGGCAATCTCGAGAAGCTCATCGTGCCCAAGCGAAAACCTGTAACCGTCGGGATTGTTCAACCTCATTCCGCAGTACAGACAACTGCATCTGCAGGAATTAGCAAACTCAACTACGGCTCTGATAAAGGCCTTTCTGCCAAAAACCTGATCTCTTACTTTCCTTGCCGCTGTGTAGAGAAGCTCAGCCTCTTCATCACTGCTTAACAGCATCAGTTTCAAATCGTCTGCTGTGAAACCGCTTCTCTGCTTCTCTTCGATCCAGTTACCGGTTATCTTTGTTGTCATGGAGTATTTCCCTGATCCTTTCCAGCACCTTTGATTTCAATTCATCATCGGGAGTGTAACCAGTCCACAGCCTGAATGATTCTGCAGCCTGCTCAACCAGCATCTTCTCCCCGGTTCTCACAGGTGATAACAAACGATTCCGCCAGTTCCAGCGGGGATTGTAATTCAAATCCGCGAAAAACCAGCCGTCTGGTATTTCAAACGGAAAAAGGTCGTCATCGTTCCATCCCAGCGGCGTTGCGTTCACGACTGTAGCATCGGCAGGCCTGTTTTCCGGCAAAACAATGTCTCCCCTCTTAAGAACGAAAAAATCGGTTCCATCAAGAGCTTCAATCACTGCTGCTGCAGCTCCTCCTGCCCCAACTACAAAAAAAGGAGCAGGCATATCGGCGGAAAATGCTTTAAAGCCGGCAATATCCGTGTTGTAACCTGCTACCCCGCCACCACCGAACACAATAGTATTTACAGCCGATGTTCTCTGTGCTTCCGGAGAAAGAGAACTGCACAGCACTGCAGCGGCAGTCTTGTGCGGAAGCGTTACATTCAGTCCTGTAAACCTTCCATCCCCTGAATCTTCCAGAAACGGTTTCAGGTTTTCAGGTTTTACCGGATACAGCAGGTAGGAACCTTTCATTCCGAAATGCTCAAGAAACATGGAGTGTATTTCCGGGGAAAGCGAGTGGGAGACAGGCCATCCCACAAGCCCGCCTCTGAACTCAGTTCCCATGATGGAATCGGCGAACAGCCTGAAAAGCTCTGACAATCATGTCCGCCAGACCTCTGGGTCTGTAGAAAACCGGCTCGAACAGTTCCTGTCCCGGATACAGCTGATCTGAAAGAGGAGCATCCTTGTACAGTCTGATAGTACCGATGTTTATAAATGTATTTTTCCACCCGAGAAACAGTCTTGCCCTGAACATGAACACAAATTTCATCAACAGTGCAGCAAGGTTTTCGCCGGGCGAAGCACTGAAAAAATTGATTCCCACAGTCAGCCCGACAGCCCTGGCCTTCTTAACCACAGGCCAGAGCTGTTTCAGCGAACCGCTTTTGCCCATAAGCTTCCAGCCCTTCTCCGTGATCACATCTGGAGAAAAATCAACCCACCGGCAACCGGCTCTGTACATGGTATCAAGGCTGTCCAGCGGCACGGATTCCGACATCCAGGCCCCCCATGCAGGTATGTTCTGAATTTCGCCAAGGGCGGAAATCAGTTCTCTGAAGTAAGCACGGGGATAGTCAAAAACAGAATCCACAAACATAAAACTGGTGAAACCCCGGCGTGTAACTTCTTCAATATCCCGAACAACAGAGCTGACAGGTCTTAACCTGAAACCATTTCCACTGAGTGATTTGTATGTGCAGTAGGCACAGTTGAAGACACATCCTCTTCTTGTCTGAACACCGACAGAACCTTTCCCTGGGTAATCGGAAGCCGGAAAAACACTGTAATCCGGAAGGGGAATATCTTCAAATGAAGGTCTTGGAGGTCTTGCAATCCCGTTGTGAAGCCACGATGGCGCCTGGGCTCCTGCAATATGAGCAAGAAGCATGGGCAGGGCAATTTCACCTTCGCCAACCATGGCGAAATCAATCCTCGGCCACAATTCCATAATTCTCTCAGGGTAAATGGAAAAGCCGGCCCCTCCCACTACAACCGTTCCCCTCCAGTTTTCAAGAGCTCCCATTATTTCATCAAGAGAGTTAAGGTACCAGTGGGTAATCGGGTATGAGCTGTCATCGATGTTCCTTACGGAGAGGGCAACAACATCGGGGTTGAATAATTCAATCCTTGCTGCAAGTGCCTCTCCCGGAGACTCCTGCAGGCTTAGATCAAGCCCTGAACACTGATGATCCCCCAGGGAACCGGCAAGGCAGGCAAGACCTATGGGATAAATTGGCGCCTCTTTCCGACCCACCGGAGACTGAACAAGAAGAACTCGCAAAAAAACTCCAATCCATTGACCTTTGCCCCGACTATCTCTTTTACTATAATGAAAAAGTGTCCGGTTTACCTAACTGTTACCCAGCGGTGGAGGGTTTTCAATAAGAATTACAGACAATTTACGGCTCGCAGCAGCGGGGTTGCTGGTAAGTGCAGGAGTGGCAGTTCTGTCGAATAACCCGGCAATATCGGCGATGATACTGTTTGCCGGTATGGTCTCTTCGTTCATGGTGATTGAAATGAGGGCAGGGCAGGTAACTTTGTTTCCCGCTCTGTGCTGGCTTGCATTTCACTACGGAGGAACCATTCCAGGCGCGATTACTTCAGTTGCATCAATTTCTACAGGATTGTACTTCCACTGGAAGAACAGACAGACCAGACAGTTGTTCTTCAGCTATATTCCTGTTGCTTTTCTGTTTGCCATTTTCGCCATGAAACAGGCAACCGCAGGAACCGATGCTCTTGTTCTTGTTCCGGCGGGAATAGTTCTTCAGCTTGCTTTCCATGCCGTAATCCGCACGAACTCCGTCAATCTGGCAGGAATGATCACTGCAACCTGGATTGTGAACGGTATCATGGCCCACCTTCTCGTGTCTTTTGTAACGGAAGACGGTGCTGCAGGCGGGGCTGTTATTCTGACCATAATACTTGTCTCCCTGGCGTACGACTATCAGTTCAGAAACAAACTGTACCTTTTTACGGATCGAATAAAAACGCTCTCTCTTCAAAACAGACTGGTAAGTTTTCTTTACAATCCTGACGAAAACTTTTTGCTGTTTCTTATGGACGGTACCCATGTGTGGACCATGCAGGGTAAACCCGCCTCTGTACCGATTCCTGAAATTCCGTCGAAGATCTTCTGTATTGAAAAGCACGGAAAGTGGATAGCAGTTTCCACCAGCAGCTCTGTGTTTATTGCAAAAGGTACAGCTGCAGAAGAGCTTGAATCCCTTGGGAAAACAGAGCTGAAAGAAACTCTTGCCCTGCTGGAAAGTGTGTGGAAGGCATCCTTCAGCAAAAGAAGGCTTGAAAACGCCTTTCTGGGCGCTGCAATGATGTTTGTTCAGCTTGCCGACAAGAAAGATTCTGACACGCATTCTCATTCTGTAAGGGTTTCCCGGCTTTCAGTAAAACTTGCGGAGATCCTCGGCCTTCCGCAGAGCAGTATTCTGCAACTGCAGTTAGGCGCACTGCTTCACGACATAGGAAAACTTGCAGTACCGGGAAGACTTATCATGAAGAAAGGACTGCTTACGAGATCTGAGCGAAATGTAATAGAAACCCATCCGGAGTCCGGGGCAAAGCTGCTTGGTGCGATGCAGAAATACGATAAAGCTTCTGCTATCGTGCTTCAACACCACGAACATCTGGATGGAAGCGGTTATCCTCAGGGTATTTCCGGCTCTTCGATCTCTCTGTTTGCAAGGATTGTTGCTGTAGCTGATGTATTTGACGCGGTAACCTCCCCTCGGGCCTACCATTCCGGTAAATCCGACAAAGGCGCCCTCGCCGAGATAAAAAAATACCGGGGAACATACTTTGATGCCAATGTTGTCGATGCCCTGGAGGTGATGCTCAGTGAAAACTGAAACAAGATATCTGATTGCAGCTCTGGCTCTTGTTTCCCTGTTCTTTGTTTTCCCGCCAGACCACCGGCAGCCTCATGACCCCATAGACACAACAGTGCTTCTTCTGCTGGCTTCAGCGGGAATACTTCTGTCTCGAATGTTCATTCTGTCCTCGGACAGCAGTGATAAAACAGGAATAGAGCCAGCTGTTATAGTCACCCTTGCAACGTGGGGTATTACGGGAGCTGTTTATCCACTGGTTGCACTGATGACTTTCACAGGCAGTATTCTCAACTCTATCAGAATGCAGAAGAACTTGTCTCTTCAGATCCCAGAGGCAGTATTTCAGGGTGTTTCTTTCGCTTTTCTGCTGAAACTGAGCGGCTTTTTCTACTGGAACCTTTCGGGAATTCATACAGATGCCGGGGCAATTCGAACATACCTTTCAATAATCGCTGCCGTGATTCCTGTTACAGCCTTGAGATGCATTGCAGCGAACTGTTTCAACAATCGCATCAGTGTGTTTTCGACAACTTTTAAAAAGGGTATTCTACTGAACACATTCATAGTTCTCCTGGCAGTTCCGTCTGCCATGGGTGTTCTCAAAGGAACTGACCGTACACAACTGCTGATTTCATGTACATTCGGGCTTTTTGCTATTCTTGTTGTACACGGTATCAACCTGCGGCAGAACCGATCTGCCCATGAAAAGACAGATGAGCTTGAAACAGTGATAAAACTCAAAGAACTTTCAGGCAATCTGTTTTCCGCAACCTCTGAGATGGAAGCTCTGAGAACGATCAGCAGTGCGGTATCCACTGCCTGGAGCTGCAGAGTCGCTGTGCAGTGGAAATCACTGAAGTATTTTCACGGCAGCAGGTGGGACACGGCAGACACCGTCTGTATTAAACACAATGCCGGCCTTACCATCTGGATAGACTCGTTCAGTTCCACCATACCGATGTACATGGAATCTTTCCTCAACAGGGCGGTTCCAGTTCTTACCGACCTTGAAGCCAGAAAGAAAATGGAGACAACATCGTGGGAGGCCATGGAGGCAATGGTTTCTTTCGTTGAGCAGAACAGCAGTGACTTCGCCGGTTTCAGCCGCAGAGTGGCTGCAACAGCCACAAGAATATGCCGATCACTGAAAAAGGATGTCTGGTTCCAGGACTGTATGCGTCTGGCAGGACTGCTTCATATGGTCTCCCTTCCGAAGAGAAACAAAGACGGCTCGCCGAACACCCCCCATGCCCTGCCCGAGATAACTCTCCAGGCGCTGGAAGAAATGACTGAACACTGGGGAGGCACAGGGCCTTCCGGTAAATCGGGAGAGCAGATCCCGCTGCCTGCCAGAATTTTAGCGGTAAGCATCGCCTGGGAAAGAGCAATGAACTCGGGAGAAACTATAGCAGTCAGAGACATGAACATGAGAGCGGGGACCCTTTACGATCCCCGCCTCTCGGAACTTGTTATTCAGCTCAACGGTTAGTGAGCTATCGTAAGAGTACCCTCGCTGTACCCCGTGAATTCGTCATCTATCGCAGGATCTGACAGTACACCGTAGATATAGTAAACACCTTCCGGAACAGAACTGCAGTCCCAGTTCCAGATAGTTGTGTACTCGGTGCAGACCACATCTTCTGTGATAAGAACTAGCCCAGAAGAAGGATCTGTGTCTGTATCGTAGTACAGGTCCATCAGCCTTCCATCAGGTCCTACAGAATTCCACTTCAGTTCGTAACTTGTGTTTGCCGTAGCCCCTGGAGGAGGCGGAGCTGTGATGGAGAACCACAGGTACTCATGATATATCTGAAGAACACCGTCGCTGTAATCCGAGTAGGTTCCTGCCGGGTTGGTCATCTCTGCGTAAATGTAGTAGTAGCCGGCGGGTATGGCGCTGCAGTCCCAAAGATATTGATACTCATCCCATGTAACATCTGAAGCTATGGAAACCAGCCCCGAGGAGGGCAGTGTATCTGTATCGTAGTACACATCCACAGTGGCAGCACCAGCCTCACTGGCGGCAGCCCACTGAATATTGTAGCTGTCCATGGCCATCGCACCCCAGGGAGGAGGTGAAGTAACCACAAGGTAGTTGTAATCATGGTTAACAAGAACAGTACCTTCACTGTAATCCTGGGCAAACTCATCGGTACCTGGAACCGGTCTGCCGTCTGTGGGATCGTAGATAATACCGTACACGAAGTACTCACCCTCTCCTACGGCAAAGGTGTTCCACAGGTGCGAGCCTGTGTTGCTGAGACCGGCTTGTATCAGAGTCATTGTGGTGGGGTCGGTATCTACATCGTAATACAGATCAATAACACATCCGGGATCTCCCGAAGCTGTCCATTCCACTGTGTAGGAAGAGTCTGCAGGCTCCCCTGCACTGGATGGAGCTGTAATGTTTATTGAATAACCAGTATGATCAACCGTAAGCTTCCCGTCACTCCAGTCGCTGCCGGAGCCTCTTTCGTCTCTCCCGGGAGTTCTGGTATCACTTACCACACCATAAACATAGTAATCGCCTTCAGGAACACTGGCACAGTCCCAGTTGTACTGCCCGCCGTTGAGTACACCGGAGGCAATGGTGTAGACCGTTCCCCCCTGGGTACTCTCTCCGTAGAACAGTGATACGTAAGCCGCAGGTGGAGCATCTGAGGTCCACTGAAGAAGGTACTCCTCGTTGGCAGTAGCCCCCGAAGCAGGAGGAGTGAGCATTGTGAAACTGTATTCCTCCTCATGGGTGATATTCACAGTTCCGGCACTCCAGTCTGACCCCATTCCCCTGGAACCAAGAGCAGCAAAGATGTACCAGCTTCCCGCTTCAACAGAACTGCAGTCCCAGTTGTAGCTCGTACCAACAGGACTTGTCAGTTGAGCAATCGGGAGCAGCTGGCTTCCAGTGGTATCCGCTGCATAGAACAGCTCAAGGGGTACCGAGGACGGAGCATCTGTGGTCCAGACGATCTGGTAACTCTCATCGGCTGATGCTCCTGAAGCAGGCGGGCTTGTAACCTCAATTGTGTACTGACTGTTGTGAGCAATGGTGAGAGTCCCGTTGCTGTAATCTGTTACGATTGTGCCCTTTTCACCTGCAGAAAGTACCGGAATAATACCTCTGAGCTCCCGTGTGGGAGTTGAGGTTTCAAGAACACCGTACACGTAGTACACGCCTTCCGGAACATCAACACAGTTCCACGAGTAGTAACCATCGTCAAAAACATCCACAGCTATTTCAACAAGCCCGGATGACGGATCCTGGTCTGTGTCGTAGTAGAGGTCTACAGTGGAGTTCAGCGGAGCAGTACTTGTCCACTGTATGGTGTATACATTGTCTGCCTGATCACCTGCAGCCGGTGGTTTCGTGATATAGAACTCCGGATTCAGACCTCCGTGGTCCACTGCAAGCACGCCTGCGCTGTAATCGGAACTCGTGTTGGAGCTGTCTGTAATCACCGCATACACGAAATAATAACCCTCGGTAAACGATGTACAGTTCCACACATATTCACCAGCGTCATCAAGCCCTTTTACAATCTCAACAAGACCCTGAGAAGGGTCTGTATCCGAATCAACGTACAGATCAACAATCCCGCTTGAATACCCGGACGAGACCCATTTCACAGTAAAGGAAGTGTCTGCTGTGGCACCTTCTTCTGGCGGAGAGGTAACCGTAATTGCCGGATCCCCACTGGAGTGATCCACAGACAGTGTTCCATCAGACCAGTCGGAACCGATTGATGAACCGCTGGTTATGATTGCTCTCACAAAGTACGAACCGTCCGGAATACCGGAAAGATCCCACGAGTAAGAACCTGATGCCGAAAGACCGGTTGTGATGGTCTGCTGTCCAGCAGAACCTGCAACCGTGTTGTAGTACAGGGAAACACTGCCCTGTGAAGGTGAAGTCCAGGTTACAGTGTATGTATCCACAGCAGAGGCACCTCCAGCAGGAGGTGCTGTAACCGTCACAGTAAGTTCATCTGACGGTCCGCTGGCGTTGTCCCCGCACCCTGCAGCCAGAACAACAAGCAGCACCGCAGGTATCAGACTCTTCAAGTTCATTTAGTTACCCTCCAGTAGGCTTTGTGGATCCTGTGAAAACAGTGGCGCAACCCTGGGCTGTCCGTGATAGGGAGCCCCGCTCGGCGCAAAAGGTTTGTCCTCTGCAGGTTCTCCTGATCCACCAGGATTCTCTCCATCCGTCACTACAACTCCGTCTGTCATATCGGGAAGCCACGTGCTGGTGGTGTAGCAGCGTATATTGTCCAGGTTCCATCCGCCGGCTGTAACGGAATAGTCACTCTCCATTCTCCACCTGAACACTATGGTGTGATTGCTGGGCCATACTATACCTGCAGGCAGGTTATCAAGCCTGTATCTGAATGTGGTGAATGACGATGAGGAGCCATCAACTTTGCAGAGTTCAAACCAGCTGGCAGGTGCAACCTCCGAAAACGGAGCTATTTCAAGGTATGCGTGGTCGTAATAAGATTCTGTTCTGGGACAACCTATAAATTCAATATAAGAGTAAACACCTGATCCTGAATCATCATTGAACCACACAGGTGGAGACAGAAGGTAGTTGTTCTGGTTGTTCTCATACTCCCTGTCCCAGGAACCGGACAGAGACATATCGTTGCCTGCCCACAGAGAACCGTTGGGTGTACTGGACGGGTCAGGATAACCACTGTTGCTGTACGCAAACCAGTCGAATCCTCCGCCGTTGGTATCCACCTGAGGCCAGTCTGCACCGGCGCGGCTTCTGCAGTAATCCACCTGCCAGCCTCCATGGGATTCACCGGCAGTTCCGTAGTTAAACCTTATCTGTACAGTCTCCCCTGCATAGTCGGTTATATCAAACACGGCAAAGTCGTAGGAGCCCGGCCCGGTACTGCCCCAGCCGTAGTTGTGACCTGTCCACCCGGCCTGATCTCCCAGAGATGCGACAGCATTTGTGTAGTAACCGAAGTAGGGGGCTATAAGGTTCCATGTTGCACCGTTGTCATCACTGATAAGCACATTGCACCCTCCACCGGCATTACCAAAGTCGTACTTGTGGAAGAAAGCCACGGCAACCCTGTCTCCAGGGTTGAAAGAAGTAAGGTCAATATCCGGGCTCTGAAGCCATGCGTGTGTAGGTGTGCTGCTGTAGTTTCCAGTACCTCCAACAGAGTAGTACCAGTCTCCTCTGTAGGCATCAGAGGAATTATTC
>Ga0164318_10002849_pt1 | contig 16203 bp, 15 predicted proteins | sample GuaBasSedimGuay9_FD_113734 | JGI IMG/M metagenome (GOLD analysis project Ga0164318, IMG submission 113734) | Subseafloor sediment microbial communities from Guaymas Basin, Gulf of California, Mexico - Guay9, Core 4571-4, 0-3 cm | ecosystem: Environmental > Aquatic > Marine > Hydrothermal vents...
GGCCGCTCGATCCAACCGAATTCAGAGTGTACATGTATGTTCCAACGGGGAGCATCGTTAGGAATGTCGGTGCCGCAGGTATGTTCAATGTCTATACGGGAGAAAGCAGATTGATCTCTGAGGTCTCGGCTCCTCCGTTTTCCTATTTTCTTGAAATCAACCCAAATAAACGTGATGCCAATTACTTGGAAATCACTTTTTTTGGCACCGATTATCCCATTGATTGCGAGACGGACCTCTGTCTTGACGTACCCATCCTTGAGTCCAATACTTTCCTGCCAGCTTTCCACAGATCAAAAGCTGATATTATCAAGGCAATGAACGATGGAGATGAATAGCAACTGCAGGGTGGGTCCGTCCTCGAACCCGCCACGTACGGAAATCGGCAGGATTTATGACAAACCTGCCCGATAATTTTTGATGATGTCTGTAGAGTTCTAACGAAGACGAGGAATCTACAGTCTTGTAGGCCGGGTGGCCCACCATTTATGGTGGGAAGTGAATATGTGATTGACACTCCGACGACATCACTCTATCATTCCAATATGCCACGGCTCCGCCACTATGACGATTTGGGAACGGCTCGATTCATCACTTTTTCCTGTTACCGGCGACGCAAATACATGACAGACGTGACAACTGTAATGATCCTGCTATACCAACTGAAAACCCTCCGGTCGAACCATGCCGTCAAGATACTCGGATACGTCGTCATGCCCGATCACGTACACTTGGTACTTCTTCCACCAGATGGAAGCAAACTCGGTGTTTTGATCGGACAGTTGAAGGGGAGGAGCGCTCACGAGATTATTCGAACTCGGAAGGATATAATCCAGCGCTCATCTGGTCAACCCGCTATCTGGCAGCGGCGGTGTTACGATCACAATTGCAGAACTCCTGACGTTGTGATTGAGAAAATCCGGTACTGCCACAACAATCCGGTGAGTCGGGGGTTGGTTGGTGAACCCGGCGACTGGCCCTGGTCGAGTTATGGATGGTATAATGGTGACAGTGATTGCCCTTTTGACATCGATGGTATTGAACTTTAGATGTGAATGATATCCCACCATAAAGGGCATGTTGATCATCCTCTTCGGCGGCGATTCACGCGCAACTATTCCCACCATAAATGGTGGGCCACCCGTGATGGTTCCTTCGGTGAATGAAAGAAGAAGATGTCAGGACCACAAGGGTCCTGACCTGTGACTGTGGGAACAAACAAGATTGATAAGAGTAGAAGTTTTATTAAATAAATAATTACAAAGAAAATAACAGGAGTAATAATAGTGAATAATTTTGCCGATGACGATATGGGCTCAACTCAACCGATAACAGTAAGTAAAAAATCAAATGTGAAGATACACACATTACGAAGTTTTGATGATTTTCCTAAATGGTTAACTCCAGATGAGCTTGCCAACTTTCTTTATGAAAGTCTAAAACCTTATGAAGATCCCTTACCTGTTGTAAAGGAGGGTATATTGGATGCCTTAGAACCAAGTAGTAATAGAGAGCCAGGCTTTGTTCTTATAGCTGAGAAAGATGACAAAATTGTTGGAGCTTTAATCATGCTGCGTACAGGGATGAAAGGTTATATTCCTGAAAATTTTCTCTTGATGGTTGCCGTTGATCCTACAACTCGTGGTATGGGTATTGGTGCATCAATAATTAAACATTCTTTTGAACTGGCTGATGGTGATGTAAAACTGCATGTTGAGTATGATAATCCAGCCAAGAAACTTTATGAAAGATTAGGAATGACAAGCAAATATGCTGAGATGAGGTTCCATAAATGAATAAGGTCACTATAAACCTCGAAGGACTTAAACATAATATCAAAGTCATCAAAGGTTGGATGGAAAATCATGGAGCTACCTGGACAATTGTAACGAAAGTTCTTTGTGGGCACACTGAATCTTTGAAGGCTTTACAATTGTTGGGTGTTCGATCTATGGGAGACTCACGCCTTGCAAATTTGAAAGCTATTGATAAAATAATTCCTGATTTTGAATCATGGTATTTGAGAGTCGCAGATATGTCATCGGTGAAGGAAGTTGTAACTCTTGCTGATGTAAGTTTAACTAGTGAAATTGAAGTGATCAATGCCTTAAACGAAGAAGCACAGCTTTTAGATAAGACACATCGTATTGTCATCATGATAGAACTTGGAGATTTACGAGAAGGAATCCTCCCTGGGTCTTTAATAAATTTCTACAAATCCGCTTTTAAGCTATCTAATATTGAGGTCATAGGAATTGGAGCAAATTTAGGTTGTTTATCAGGTGCTGTTCCAAACATTGACCAATTTACACAACTTGCTCTTTATCGAGAGCTATTAGAATTAAAATTTCAAAGGAAATTACCTATAATTTCAGCTGGTTCTTCCGCTGTTCTTCCCCTTCTATTGGATGGGACTCTTCCTAAAGCTATAAATCACTTTCGTATTGGTGAGGCGATTTTTTTAGGAACTGACCTTATCAATGATGGTACTTTGCCTGATTTAAAAAATGATGCTATAATCTTAGAAGCTGAAATAGCAGAAATAAAAGAAAAGGGATTAGTTCCACTTACTGAAACAATATCAATGATGCCTTTTGAAACGGAACAATCTAATAGTGATTACTCTCCAGGACAACGAGGATACAGAGCTATTGTCAGTGTTGGACAGCTTGATACTGAGGTTTCTGGCTTAACTCCTGTTAATCCAAATTATCAAATTGCAGGAGCCAGCAGTGATGTTACTGTAATTAACATAGGTGATGACTCAGATAACTTAAAAGTAGGTGATATAATTAGTTTCAAGCTAAACTACTCGGCACTTCTGCGCTTAATGAGTGGAAAATATATTGAGAAGGAAGTAACTCCTTCATTAGAACAATTTAAAAATCTAAAAAGCTCTGAACTTCTTGAAGTTGAACCGGCTATTGAATCTGTAATCGAAGATTAGCTAGTCTTGTAGGTCAGTATTAAGATTGTAGCGATCAGAGGTAACAAAGGACGTGTTCCTAACCGGCAATAAGCAGAAAAGTAAGGAGAGAACAAAGGATGAAGCCTATCTACCTGGACTACAACGCAACTACACCTCTCGATCCGGTTGTAGTCGAAACCATGCGCCCTTACCTGGAGGGGTACTTCGGCAACCCTTCGAGTACGCACTGGTACGGTGTACAGGCCAAGCTGGCGGTTGAAAAAGCCCGCAAGCAGGTAGCGGAACTTCTGAACTGCGGTGCCGATGAGATTATATTCACCAGTGGTGGCAGCGAGTCAAACAACTATGCCATCAAGGGCGTGGTGTTCGCCAATCGTGATAAAGGCAATCACATAATTACATCCTCAATTGAACATCCTGCAGTCTCCGAAGTCTGCCAATATCTCGAGCATCACGGTTTTCAAGTTACCTACATTGCGGTGGATGAATATGGTGTGGTGGATTTGGAAGCTCTGGAGAATGCTATTTCACCCCAGACTATCTTGGTGACCATCATGCACGCCAATAACGAGGTCGGAACCATCCAGCCGATTGCGGAAATTTCAAGGATTGCGAAAAAACATGGTGTTCTTATACACACGGACGCAGCCCAGTCTGTGGGAAAGATTCCAACTGATGTGAAAGAACTGGGAGTAGATCTGCTGACGGTGGCAGGTCATAAGCTATATGCGCCAAAAGGTATTGGAGCGTTGTACATCCGACAAGGTGTAAAACTCGAAAAGTTGGTGCATGGAGCAGACCATGAGCAGAATCTGCGTGCGGGAACGGAAAATGTTTTAGAGATCGTCGGATTAGGCAAGGCGTGCGAGATTGCCAAGCAGGGCATAGAGAAAAACATGGCTCACATGCAGAAAATGCGCGACCAGTTGTATAATGGATTAAGAAAGAGCTTCCCTGCGGTCAAACTTAATGGTCACCCCGAGCAGCGTCTCCCAAATACGCTCAGTTTGAGTTTCCCTAACATTGAAGCCAATATGATACTTGATGAATTAGACAGCGTGGCTGCGTCAGCGGGTGCGGCCTGTCATTCCGATTCCATCGATATCTCGCCAACTTTGGCTGCTATGGCTATACCTGATGAATATGCCATGGGTACGATTAGGTTCTCTACTGGCAGATTTACAACTGAAGACGAAATTGAGCGTGCAATCGATTTCGTATCTAAAGCAGTAACGCGGCTGCAACCGACTGAGGATGGGATAGCACAGGCGAGCCTGGATTTCAGAGATATAAAGCTGACTCATTTCACGCAGGGTTTAGGCTGTGCCTGTAAGCTGAGACCACAGGCGCTGGAGAGGGTTTTGGCTGACCTGCCTGTGCCGGATGACGCGCAAGTTTTGATCGGTCTTGATAATTCCGATGATGCGGCGGTCTACAAACTTCAGGACGATACTGCCATAGTGCAAACGGTGGATTTCTTTACGCCAATTGTTGATGACCCATATCATTTTGGCGCTATTGCTGCCGCTAACGCATTTAGTGATATTTACGCTATGGGTGGAAAGCCACTTTTTGCCCTAAACATTGTTGGCTTTCCTTCAAATCGTTTGCCAATGGAAATTTTGAGAGAAATTTTGAGAGGGGCACAGGATAAGGCAGAGGAAGCTGGGGTCAGTATCGTTGGTGGTCATACAGTGGACGACGCCGAACCTAAATTTGGCTTGGCGGTAACAGGCTTGATTCATCCTGAAAAGATCCTGAGCAACGCAACCGCCAAACCAGGAGATGTGCTAATACTGACAAAACCACTCGGCTTAGGTATTCTTACCACTGCGATTAAACGCGGCATGGTCGACGAGAAAACAGTAAAAGAAGCGATCGGGATCATGAGCACGCTTAACCGCAAGGCAGCTCACACAATGTCCGAATTTAAGGTCAACGCTTGCACTGATATTACCGGTTTCGGCTTGCTGGGTCATCTCAAAGAAATGGTCAAGGCTAGTAGGGTCGATGCAGAAGTATATGCAGAAAAAGTGTCCGTGATCAAGAAAGCAAAAGACCTCATCACGGCTAACGTAATCCCCGGTGGCACGCTCAACAATTTGGATTATGTCTCCGACTGTGTAGAATGGCCACAGGAAATATCAAGGACCATGAAAATCATACTGTGTGACGCACAAACCTCTGGCGGATTATTGATATCAATTCCCTCTAATGCTGGTACAAAATTAGAGCAGGCGCTGCGTGCCAACGACATTGATAGCGCCAGCATTATTGGTCAGATAACTTCAGTAGGTGACGGAAAGATCGTTGTTCGATAAGACTGAAGACGGGATGGCAAGTTCAGAAATGGGTTGGACCTGACACCCAACCTGCCCCTTATGGTAAACATTAAGACTCTGGCTTTCTTTATGCCCAAACGGGACACATTTATGATAATCGCTCTAAATGTGTTCATCTATGAAAATAATAGCTATAGAAGATTTACTGTAAACTACCAATAGTGCATTGTATATTGTCATAGTGCATCGAAAAGCTGTTATACTATTATCGCGTCAACCACTTCGTCCTAATGGTCGCACAGCTTGGATCCAACGAACGGTTGAAGCTGTACAGTGGGTTCGCAATCAAAATCTGAGCTTGGTGACATCGATTGGGATGCAAACGTGGGAGTTCCTGACAGCTCTGGCGGCTGAGTTTTACCTTAAACAGGAAGTGCTTATTCCGGTTATCGATGAGCAATCATTCCATCAGGATATAGAATGGACTAAAGAGCAATTTTCGCTCAAAGTGGATCGCACAAGTTTCATGCCTGTGTTCCCATTGGACAATGATAAGCCAAGGGATCTGCCAGTGCGTCGTGATAGAGCTGCTGTTGAAATAGCTGATGTAGTAATACCTGTATCTATCAAACCTCGAGGCAATATGGAGCGACTCGTTGAGGAGGCTCTCACATCCGGCAAGGAGATAAATTCCACTTTTGCTGCGACATATAAGCCTCGAGCTGACAGGTTGAAATATGAAATTGACCGTCACAATCTCAACCCGGAAATTGATACTATCGGTAACAGATATTTAATTCACTGGACCCGATCATCAAATGGAGTCTGGCCTGATGAACGACAGATTAAATACTGGCGGGCTGTTCTAAATTCGAAGGAGTACCCACGAGGTGCTTTATATACACTGCAACACATTCTATCCACAAAGACTATCATAGGCTCAACACGCCACATGCCCGGTAAAATTGCTTCTGTTTCGTTCTCTGGTCTGGTCCTGCGTGAGGCTTTGACACTGATGCGATGGCGCACCCGATATCACGAAATGTCTTTCGAGCCGTATGGTATCGGACTTGAAAGGGGTTATGCTCTCACTAATGGAGTAGCGAAAGTGAAATACGTTGACTCACTTTCACAACCGGAACAGCAAACTCCAGATTTCTGGTGTTACCAGTCGCAGGGCCGAAAGGCTGATTGGCGCTCTGAAGAGGAATACCGTTTTCGAGGGAATTTCGATCTTGGCTCAGTCCCCTCGAGTAAGATGATAGTATTCTGCTATCGATCTGACGAAGCTGCTTTTCTGGAATCTACAACTGGTATTAAAACAATATCAATCCTTAACGAATGATTTCCAAACAGATAGATCAATATTCCTGCCAATGGTAGTCAGCGGAGACCAGTAGGGCTACAAGTGTCCAAGAGAGGACAAGCGATGTCCCACCGTAGCTGACAAATGGCAAGGCGAGCCCGGTTACGGGCATAAAACCAAGTGTCATTCCCACATTGACTAGAAACTGGAATATCAAAATAGAAGCTGCTCCGAAAGCGACAAAAGAGGTAAAGCGTGAGCGGCAACGAGCTGCAATCCGAACTGCCCTATAGAGAATGAAAGCAAAAAGAAAAATGACAATTAGAGCGCCCCACAATCCAAGTTCTTCCCCAAGTACGGAGAATACGAAATCTGTGTGGCGTTCCGGTAGGAAATCAAGTCGTGTTTGCGAACCACCAAGAAATCCCTTGCCCGTGATACCTCCGGATCCAATAGCTATTTTGGATTGGATGATTTGGTAGCCAGCCCCACGCGGATCGTGACCAGGGTCCAGAAAGGACAGTATTCGCAGTTTTTGGTAATCAGCTAGACGGTTCCATAGAAAAGGTGTGACGATTCCAAAGGCCAAGTTGGCCACAACGGCAGTAATTCCAAACAGCATACCAGGACGAAGCAGAAACAGGATAGTCAGCAAAACTGCAATATAAGCAGCCCACGCAATCCAGTGACTGGCAGCGACAAGGGATACCAGAGGCGAGATAATCAGAAACAGATGAAGCAGCGATAAGCCGGACCAGAACCACAAGGCCAGAAGAATAACCGGGAAAACCAATGAGGTCCCCAAATCAGGTTGTTTCAGAATAAGCGCCGTCGGGATTATCGTTAACATAAATGACAGCGCCAGCCTTTGTTTAGAAGCTGTACCCAGTTTTGTATAAGCAAAAAATCGAGCCAGTGCGAAAATGAGGGTAAGCTTGGCGATATCCGATGGAGCCAGGTTAATCGGTCCAAACGAAAACCAGCGTGAGGCTCCCATACGAGAAGATCCAATAAACAGCACAGCAACCAAAGCACACAGAGTAACACCAAACAGCATGTAAGCAGTAACATCAAACAAGCGCATAGGGAGATGGATTACGGATACAAAGATAATTATTGCAATGAATAACCAAATTAACTGACGTTCGTAGTATGTTCTTGCAAACTCAGAATCGGCATGATACTGAGCGGATAGAATCAGGAGTACGCCAATCAAGGATAAAATCAACGCTGCCCCGATAAGTTTCCAATCAAGATCACGGTAGTTGAGCATTAGTCGTTATCCCCTGTCGATTTCATAGTAATATCATTAACACGTATCCGCCTTTGCATGAACGACTCAATGATCTGACCTACCACAGGCGCTGCGACATCGGAACCGTGACCGGCATTTTCCACCAAAGCACAAACGACTATCTCCGGAGCATCAAAAGGGGCAACACCCACAAACCAGGAGTGGTCCTCGCCATGTGGATTCTGAGCAGTTCCAGTCTTGCCGCCGATTGAGTATTGATTAGATCGCAGACTGCGGGCGGTACCGTGTTCTCCCTCGACAACCAGTCGCATCCCCTCGCACAGCACTTCAAGTGTTGATGGAGAGAACGGTAACCTGAAAGAGATCTCGGGCAAAATAGTTGTTTCGTTTCCATCAGCCCACAATATCTTCCTGACAAGACTGGGACGGTACACTATCCCTTCGTTGACTAACCCGCAGTAGAACTGAACAAGTTGAAGTAACGTAACCAGTACCTCTCCTTGACCGATAGAGTTGTTTAGCACCAAAGCCCTGGTCCACTTGTTAGGGCCATATCTTTCATCGTAATAGGTGCTGTTGGGATTGAGGCCACCCTCTTCGCCGGGCAGATCAATGCCAGTCGGTTGACCAAAACCACAGAGGCCATAGTACCGTGAAAGCAGATCAACACCCATTTTTAGACCAAGTTGGTACATGTATATATCGCAAGAACGCTCCAGAGCATGAACAGCGATAAGTCGTCCATGTCCGTTGGATTTCCAGCAGTGGAAAACGCGATTGCCAAACTTAAAACCACCAAGACAAGGCTGTAATGTTGACGAAGGAGTTATTAGTCCCTCTTCGAGAGCTGCACCTACTGTAACGAATTTCACAGTCGACCCGGGCGGATAAAGCCCTTTAAGGGGCCTGTTCAACAGCGGATGGGTTTCGCTGGAAGAGATGTCCTGCCAGACGGACTCGGGAATGACGGAAGAAAAGATGTTGGCATCATAACTGGGATAGGAAGCCATCGCCAGTATTTCGCCCGTCTTGGGGTCTGCTGCCACGATAGCTCCGCAACAGAAAGTATCCAAAGCATCGCTGCACGCCTGCTGGAGGTCCAGATCAATTGACAGAACCAAATCTGCACCGGATACGGCCGGTATTTCCGGACGGTCTTCATAACTGCCCAGGATTTGCCCAGAGGCAGTTACTTCAATATAAGCAGTTCCTTCGTGTCCTCGAAGCTGGGTGTCGTATTGTTTCTCTATCCCTTTTTTCCCAATCATGCTGCCCAAACGAAGTTCAGGGTTTTGCTGACGCTTGAGGTCCGCACGAGATACTTCTCCAACATAGCCAGTGAAAGTCTCTGATCCTAATCCCACCGGATAACGACGAACCTGTTCAATCTGATAGGTTACACCCGGGAACCGGAAGCTTTGTTCTTCAAGCACAGCGATCGTTTCAAAAAACGCATCACGCTTCACCGGTGCTGGTTGATACCTATTGACAAGGTTCTTTCTGATACGCCTTCTGATTTCCAAGGTATCAAGCTTAAGCAGCTGGGCAACATTCTTAAGCGTAACTCCCTTGACCTGTTCCGCTGGTACCACCGAGATTGTGTACGAAGGGCGACTGTCTATGATGCGTCGGTTCTCACGGTCGTAGACTACTCCGCGACGGGGCGTAATCGGCACAACTCTAATGTGATTGTTTTCGGATTGAGCAGCCAATTGCTGGTGGTTGATAATCTGTAGTTTCACCAGACCCCCCACAAGAAAAATAACGATCGCAGCTATGACTGCCAACGCAGTTTTTTCTCTCTGACCTGATGTGAGTTGAAGTTTGCTCATGGCAGATTTAGAAGACAGATCTTATCTTCTGAAAAGTAAGGCGTCCCTCTCTGGCTAAGAAATATATCCAAGCTAAAAGGGTGGTGTATATCGCTCCCGGTAGAGCAATAACGAAGAGCAGATAGAAAAACTCAGACCTATTCGCAACCAAGATCAAGGCAGCATTGTGCAAAAACACTCCGGTTAAAACCAGAAGAAGTTTTGAGTATAACGATTCAAGATTGAGACGTTCTCTGGTGTGGAAGGCAATAAACCCCAGAAGAGCAGTCATTAAAGCACATGTCCCCATTAATTCGGGATGTCCCGCTAATGTTACAAGACCGGCGATAAAACCAAACCACAGCGAGGTGGTCTCTGATTTGCTTATTGCAACCGCCATTGTTATAAATGCTGTCAAATTGATGCCAATACTATAAACGCAAATTAGATCATTCAAAATGACCGTGTGCAATGCAATCAATGCAAGATAAACAATATAGGGTATTAACTTCATGGCCGGTTTTCAGCCTCCAACACAAACAACTCTTCAATTGAATGGAAATTTGCAGTTGGCTCTATAATTATTCGGCAAAACGGTTCTTCCTCATTGTGCTCTACGGACGTGACCAGTCCCACTGTCAAACCTGCAGGGTATACTCCCCCCAGACCGGATGAGAGAACTGTATCGCCGACTTTTACAGATCCGTGTAAGGGGAAGTTGTCAAGAATCATCCCTTCATCGACAACATACTTAACAATACCCATCTCCCTGCTGGAGGCTATCCTGGCTGCGATTCTATTAGTTGGGTCAGTAAGAAATTGCACCGTAGCGAAATCGGGCGTAACCGAAGAAATACGTCCTATCAGACCATCCTGATTGATGACTGGTTGGTTGAGTTGAATCATGTTATAGCTACCCCGATTGATAATGGCGGCAACTGGTGTCTGATAGCCTGAAACCGAAATCACCTCAGCTGGCATCAAGCGATAGCCTGGAGGTTGTTCAAAGCCAAGGGCACTGCGAAGACGTTCGTTTTCACGCAAAGCCTCAGAAAACAACGATATCTTTAGAGATGCTTCAGTCAGTGACTCCCGCAATTGCGCATTGGCAGATGCTTGAGAGGCTAACATTTCATAAGAACTCCTAACCTTAAAAAAGGGGTAATACAACCCGGTCAGGATTGACTGGCTGATGAAACTACCAATAGCGGAAGGACCGAAAACTAAACCAATGGAAAGGACAATTACAGCTCCGATATTGAAGTTTCGCCAGTGATGGGAAAACTGAGTCGAAATCCAGCTCATTCTTTGGTTTCCCTGCCTGAGAGTCTGGTTAGTCTACGTTATCAATCAGCGTTAGGACATCACCCGGCGATGTTGCCTCAAGCAGTTTAGTGCGGTTCTCTTCGGATTTCATAAGAAAAGATAACCGAGCCATCACGTTTAAATGTGCCCCTATGGCATCCTCGGGAGCTGCGATTAGGTAGAATAGATGCACCTTCTTATGATCCATGGCATCGAAATCAATTCCTTCCTCACTACGTCCGAAAGCTATAATAATTCCCTTGACCGATTTGGTCTTAGCATGGGGAAAAGCTACTCCGTAACCCACACCGGTAGTAACAAGGTTCTCGCGTTCTCGTACATCTTCAAGCAACTGCTTTGCATCTTTAATCATTGCGGAGGAAGACGCCAGTTCCACCATCTCATTTAATAGATCATCTTTGGTCTTAGCCTTAAGGTTGAACTTGACCAGAGTCTCATCACAGAACTTAGAGAGTTTCATAGATACTACCTTTTTTATAGAGCCCGTGCCTCATCCAGAAGCAGTACAGGGATATTATCAACAATACTAAACTCCAGTTTGCAGGTGTTACAAACGAGACTCTTTCTTTTTTCCTCGTTCACTAACTTCCCTCGACACTTAGGGCAAACCAGTTTATCCAACAGTTTCTCCGAAATTGCCATACCTATCTACTCCCTCAGTCTTGGAACACCCCAATATGTCTGTACTTCTTCAATCTATCAAGCAGCAACTCATCAGTCGACTTAAGGCTTAGTTCCTGTAAGGTTTCCTGAATAGCTTTTTTGACTAATTTTGCGGCTGCTTCTGGATCGCAATGAGCGCCACGTGAAGGTTCGGGTATAATGGAATCTACGATTTTTAACTTGATAAGGTCGTCAGAAGTTGGCCTGAGAGCCTCAGCTGCCTCTGGCGCTTTGGCAGCATCGCGCCACAAGATAGCAGCACAGCCTTCTGGTGAAATCACTGAGTACCATGCATATTCCAGTATCATTATACGATCGCCAACACCAACCCCAAGTGCTCCGCCTGAAGCTCCCTCACCAATGATGACAACAACGATTGGAACACGCAGACGCGACATCTCCCGGATGTTATATGCGATTGCCTCTGCCTGACCTCTTTCTTCGGCCCCAATACCAGGGAATGCTCCGGGGGTATCCACCAGCACAACGATGGGAACCTGGAATTTTTCAGCCAATTGGAACAAGCGCAAAGCCTTGCGATAACCCTCAGGGTGCGCCATGCCAAAATTTCTAATTACTTTCTGTTTGGTATCCCGACCCTTCTGTTGCCCGACTATCATGACAGGTTCGTCATCAAGCCAGGCAAACCCACCAACCATCGCCTTGTCATCTGCAAAAAAACGATCGCCGTGCAACTCAATGAATCCGGTTGTCATTAACTTGATATAGTCAAGCGTATAAGGGCGTTTTGGGTGACGCGACAGTTGCACTTTCTGCCAGCGAGTAAGATTAGAGTAGGTCTTTTCTCGTAGCTTCTCAAGCTTTTTCTCCAGAGAAACTATTTCGCCGGAAAGCTCGATGTTTTCTCCAACAGCAAAGTCCTTCATGTCGGAGATCTTCTGTTCCAATTCAAAGATTGGGCGTTCAAACTCAAGAAAAGGGCGATCGCTCATATTTTACCAACAATACCTTTCATTGCTATCTCAATCACTCGGGCAAGCGGAGGGCGCCTTCCCCGATAATAACTGCAAGGTTAAAAGATATACAATAGTATCAGAAACTCAACCAAAAAAAGGAAGACTGTCAAGGCAAAGTAGAAATGTCCTGTTTTTAGCAAGATAGAAATGTCCTGTTTTGTTGATTGAATCATGTTCTTTCATACAATTGATTTCAAGTTCTGTGATCTCATCGAGGTGACACCTTCTCCATGGATGATGCTTGGCCGGGATTGGGGGCTTTTTGTGTTCCCGGAGCCTTGCAGACGGAGCCGCTTTTTGCGTTCCCGGAGCCTTGCAGACGGAGCCGCTTTTTGCGGTCTTTCTGATATCTCTCTGTACTTCAGACTAACACCATCACGACAAATATGTAAAGAGCCATTAAGCCTCTCTTCCACGACTACCTTACGAGACATAACCTTTTCCTTGAGTTGGTAGAGCTTGCCGTTGTGAGCAATAGTATTGTCGTTTCTCACCGTGCGGTTGGTTCTGATACAGAAAGATCGATCCAGATTGAAGTATCGCCGGGGCTTGACATGGATATCGGCCTTGTTTGCCGGAGTGACCCGGAACCTCTGGTTGTACACGGGTAAATACTCCCCGAGAAAGACGTTGGCTTCCTCCTTGGTTTTTATTCCCTTTAATCGCATCTCTTTCACCAGCCGATCCTGGAGCGCCCCAAACAACCGCTCAATGCGGCCATTGGCTTGAGGCGAATGAGCATGTATCAATACTGCCATAAAGACAGTTAACTGCCATACGTGCAGATAGCTAATGTCTTTATGGCAGTATATGTGAGCCATATTGACGGTCTCGCACTGGGACTTAATCGTTATATTTAACTAACACATTGCTAATAAATATGTTACGAGGTTTGGCACGCTGTTTGATATAACTTAAGCCGGATGGTAATTAAAAATGGAAACAAAAAAACAAAAAAAACAAGGAGAATTAAAATGAGACACTTAGTTGTAACACCAAATCGGATCGCCAGCGACATCGACAGTTTGTTAAACAGCTTTTTTAACGTCCCTTCTCGGGAGAACTACTTGGATGCTGATTTCATGCCACGCGTTAATATCGAAGAGACCAAAGATAACGTTTCTTTAACCTTCGAATTGCCGGGTATGGAAAAGGACAACATCAAGATTATGGTCAAAGATGATGTCCTGACAGTTGCCGGTGAGCGGAAATCGTTTGATGAACAGAAGGACGATGCCTTTGTTCGTCGTGAAATCTATAGTGGCAAATTCAGTCGTTCTTTCACTTTGCCGGATACGATAGACCCCGATGCCGTCAGTGCTGATTACAAAAACGGTCTGTTACTTGTGAAACTCGGGAAGAAAGAAGAGGTCAAACCTCGCGAGATTGAGGTTAAGGTCAGCTAAACCTGAGTCATCATTGTAACGCCGGTATATTCCGGCTAATCATTTTGCCTACGGAAAGCCGGCCGCAATCGACCGGCTTTCTTACAAGAAAAGAAAAAAGAAGGGAAATAAGATTATGAGCAAAATAATTGGAATTGATTTAGGAACCACCAACAGTGTGATAGCTATGATAGAAGGAAATGATCCTGTTGTTATTACCAATGCTGAAGGTGGTCGCACGACTCCATCAGTGGTTGCGGTCGATAAAAGCGGCGAGCGACTGGTTGGAACTGTTGCTCGCCGTCAAGCTGTGACTAATCCACTTAATACGGTCTTCTCTGTAAAGCGACTTATTGGACGCAAGTTTGACGAGGTAAAACAGGAGATCAGTAACTATCCGTACAAGGTTTCCTCCAATGGTAAAGGTGAACCTGTCATTGAAATGAACGGCAAGCAATATGCCCCTGCACAGATTTCAGCAATGGTGCTAACCAAGATGAAAAAGACAGCCGAGGATTATCTGGGGTATTCTATCAAAGAGGCTGTCATTACCGTGCCGGCTTATTTCAATGATAGCCAACGTCAAGCCACGAAAGATGCCGGCCGGATAGCAGGCCTTGATGTTAAGAGAATCATAAATGAACCAACCGCGGCTGCCCTGGCTTATGGGCTTGATAAGAAAAAGACCGGCAAGGTGGCTGTATATGATCTCGGTGGCGGTACGTTTGACATCTCCATTCTGGAACTTGGCGACGGTGTATTCGAGGTTCTCTCTACTAACGGCGACACACATTTAGGCGGCGATGATTTCGACAAGCGCATTATCGATTGGCTGGTTGATGAGTTCAAAAAATCTGAGGGGATAGATCTGTCTCAGGATCCGATGGCGCTCCAGCGTTTGAAAGAAGCGGCGGAGAAAGCTAAGATTGAACTCAGTTCAACAGTGCAGACTCAGATCAATCTTCCGTTTGTAACGGCTGATCAGTCTGGACCGAAGCATCTTAACTTAACACTCACCCGGGCAAAGTTCGAGCAGTTGGTGGATGATCTCCTGCAACGTTCTATGAATCCGGTTCAGAAAGCAATTGATGATGCCGGTATTAAGATAAATCAGATTGATGATGTCATTTTGGTAGGCGGAATGACTCGGATGCCTCGTGTCCAGGAACTGGTTAAGAAATTCTTTGGTCGCGAACCCAACAAATCTGTCAATCCGGATGAAGTAGTTGCGATCGGCGCTGCAATTCAGGGTGGGGTGCTCAGCGGTGATGTTGATGATCTTGTTTTACTTGATGTTACTCCTTTATCGCTCGGTATCGAAACTCTGGGTGGAGTGACGACTCGTCTAATTGATCGCAACACTACTATTCCCACGAAGAAGTCGCAGATATTTTCGACTGCTGGTGATAATCAACCGCAAGTTGATATTCATGTTCTTCAGGGTGAACGTGAAATGGCTATCGACAACAAAACCATCGGTCGCTTTGTGCTTGATGGTATCCCACCTGCACCTCGAGGGATACCTCAGATTGAGGTTGCGTTTGATATCGACGCCAATGGTATTCTCAATGTGTCTGCTAAGGATATGGCCACTGGCAAGGAGCAGAATATTCGTATTGAGGCTTCATCAGGTCTAAGTGAGCAGGAAATCGACCGGATGGTCAATGATGCCAAAACACACGAATCCGAGGACAAAGAGAAAAAGCGCAGCATTGATGCTCGCAACCAGGCCGATGCAGCTGTGTTCCAATCAGAAAAGCAGTTGCGGGAGTTTGGTGACAAGCTGAGCGCTGATTCCAAAACTCGAATTGAAACGGCTATGGAACGTGTGAAAGAAGCTCTAAAAGGCAATAATGTCGATGAAATGACCTCGGCATCTGAGGCGCTGCAACAGACTTGGCAGACAGCATCAGCCGAGATGTATCAGAATGCATCAGGCGCTGAGACCAATGCTGGTGGTTCCAATGGAAGCAGTCAGTCCTATGGAACAAGCGATAATTCTGATACTGTCGATGCTGAGTTTGAGGAAGTGAAATAGGCAACGGTTGTAGGTCAGGGGCCTTGCGATTCTGACAATTGCGTCAGGTTGTAGGCAACCTGACCTACGAGATTACCCCGGGAATGCGAATCCCGCAACCGTGTAGGAGGCGGCTAAGAGATTACCCCGGGAATGCGAATCCCGCAACCGCGTAGGAGGCGGCTAAGAGATTACCCAGGGAATGCGAATCCCGCAACCGCGTAGGAGGCGGCTAAGAGATTACCCAGGGAA
>Ga0164318_10002850_pt1 | contig 16200 bp, 17 predicted proteins | sample GuaBasSedimGuay9_FD_113734 | JGI IMG/M metagenome (GOLD analysis project Ga0164318, IMG submission 113734) | Subseafloor sediment microbial communities from Guaymas Basin, Gulf of California, Mexico - Guay9, Core 4571-4, 0-3 cm | ecosystem: Environmental > Aquatic > Marine > Hydrothermal vents...
ATCCTGTTGAATCCCGTGTACCAGCCCGAGGAGTTGGAAAGGGAACGCCAGGTGATCTTGCAAGAGATTCTCACCCAGGAGGATTCCCCGGAAGACTATATCCATGAGCTGTTCAGCCTCCGGTACTGGGGAGAAAACCCTTTTGGCCGACCGATCACCGGCTCGGTGGAGACGGTGCGCCAACTGACCCGGAGCGGGCTGCTAAATTATCGCCAGGACACCTATCGGCCCGAGCAGTTAGTTATTGCCGCGGCCGGGCGACTCCAGCATCAAGAACTGGTGGACCTGGTCAGCCCTTATTTCGAGCGATTCCGCAACGGACGCCCGCCGCGGCAACGCTTGTTGGTTTCTACCTCGACCGGGGTCCATTTCTTTCCCCGGGATTTAGAGCAGGTGCATGTCTGTCTGGGTACGCCAGCCCCCTGGGCTGCCGACCCGGACCATTATGTGGCCATTGTGCTTAACCTGATCCTGGGAGGGAACATGAGTTCCCGACTGTTCCAGGAGGTCAGGGAAAAGCGCGCTTTGTGTTATGCGATCTATTCCTTTTTCAGTTCATACAGCGATACCGGCTTATTGGCGGTTAATGCCGCGGTCGGCCCAGAAAATCTTAAAACCTTGTTGGAGATTATCAGGATCGAGTTAAACCGCCTGGCCGAACAGGAGATCTCGGACCAGGAACTGCAGGCCGCCCAGGAATATCTCCGCCGGTCTCTATATCTAAGTGCCGAAGATAATGATAATCGCATGATCCGGCTGGCCAGAAACGAGATCAATTTCGGCTGTTACATCCCTTATGAGGAAATCATTGCCCATCTCCAGGCCGTCACTGCCCCTCAGATTAACCGACTGGCCCAGAAATTGTTCGACCCGTCGAATTGGACGCGGGTATTCTTGGGCCCGATGACCGAGAACGATATTCCCCAGGAGCTGCAATGAGATACGCCTTCATACTCAGTTTGGCCTTGCAGATAATGTTGGGAAACGGGTTGGCAGTAAGAGACCGGCGGAGAAGCCCGTGATTGGCGCCCGGAAATATGTGCTATTGGGAATCATGGTCATCCTGGCCTGCTGCTCTATACTGTGCGGCTGTGAATCTAAGACCGAATCGGTAAGTCAGCAGATCAAAAAGCAGCCACCTAACAACATTGCCGAGTTGGTGCGCCTGGTGACCCCGGCGGTGGTCAATATTCAGGCCTTCCAAGGACCGGCGACTTCAAAGCAAACTTCCCCGTGGTTCAAGTTTTTCGGGTTTCCGCGAGGCCTTGAGGATTTTGGCAGTTCTACCTCCACCGCCTCGCACAACCAGGGATCAGGTTTTCTGATAGATCCCCAAGGGCATGTGGTTACTAATCACCATTTGGTGCGTCAGGCCCAGAAATTGGTGGTTACCAGTTGGCAGGGTCAAAAAGTCACGGCCCAGCTCATCGGCGATGATCCCCAGACCGATCTATCTCTGCTGAAACTGGACGATCCGCTGACCCAGGTAGCTTATCTAGATTGGGGAGACTCGGAGCAAGTGCAGGTTGGCGATCGGGTGTTGGCCCTGGGCAATCCTTTCGGACTGGAAAACACCGTTACCTTAGGAATTATCAGTGGCAAAGGTCGCGTCATTGGCGCGGGCTCTTATGACAATTTTCTGCAAACCGATGCCGCCATTAATCCGGGCAATTCCGGAGGACCGCTGGTCACTCTGCAAGGCGCGGTGGTAGGCATCAGTACGGCCATCCTGGCTCGGGGTCAGGGGATCGGCTTTGCCATTCCCAGCAGTACGGCCCGCCCCATTCTGGACCAGTTAGCCACTCAGGGGCGGGTGATACGGGGCTTTCTGGGGGTAATCGTGCAAAAAGTCACCCCCGAGTTGGCCGCCTCGTTTGGTTTAAAAAATCCGGCCGGGGCCTTGGTCGGAGATGTCATCCCGCAAACCGCGGCGGCCCGAGCCGGGGTCCGGCGTGGGGATATCATCATGGAATTTGATGGCCATGCTATCCCGGAGATGGCGGAATTACCACGCCGGACGGCTCTAACCCCGGTCGGCAAACGGGTAACTGTGAAGATTTTCCGGGGTGGTCAAATCCTTAACCTGAGCCTACGGGTCGGAGAGCTGCCCCCCGCAGTACAGGAGTGTACCCGGCCCGAGGACTAACGGCTGGGGTTACAAATCAACGATCATTTCCGCTTCATTGCCGCATTTGCTGCAAACTACGGTCCGCTTGACCTTTTGTGCCTGGGGTTTACCGGCGCTCGGCGCTTCCGGGGGCACGACTTCCTCGCATTTGATGGTCATTTCGCCTTCACTCCCGCAATTTTCGCACATACAGACCATGGTTTTTTTGGGTTCCATATGGCCTCCATTGTTTTGGTTAGGATTAGTAGTAATTAAACTGGTCTAGTATATTTGACCATGATGGTGGTTTATCAGAAGAGTCCTGTTGAGATCACCATTCGGGTGATTAATCCTCTTCGATCTCGGTAATATCCTTGTCGGTGAACAGATACGTTTGCAATTCCTTGGCAAAGCGCTCGTCATGACGCCTTATCCATTCCAGGACCATGGCCGCATGTTCCTTTTCCTCATCGCGATTGTGAGCCAGAATTTTCCGCAGGGCCTCATCCTCGGTAGCATCTACCCGTTCCTGGTACCACTCTACCGCCTCCAGTTCTTCGATCAGCGACAAAATTGCTCGTCGCAGGTCTCTGGTCTTGGGGGTCAGCTTATCAAAAGGTTCACCATGTGCATCGTAGCCCATTGTACTACCTCCAATTTTGGTGTATCAATCAATTATTAGACATGAATCTCTCCACAATACCGTGGATGTTTTTGGGTCGGAGTTGTTCTAAGGATAAACATTGATTATAGAAAGTCAACCGCACTAAATGTGCCGCCTCGGCTTATTGGTTTTCTCTTTTTTAAAGATTTCTGGCCATAAGAATGTTATATTTAACTATTGAAGTGGCTTGTCTGACTGGATTTGACCGATTAGGAGATATAACCGGCTATAAGGGAGAGAAAGATATGGATTTATATGAGGCCATTAAGAACCGCCGGAGCCATCGGGTTTATAAACCAGATGCCATCCCTCGGGAGGTCTTGGCCCGGGTGATTGAGGCCGGTTTATGGGCCCCTTCCGGAACCAATCTACAGCCCTGGGAAATAACGGTCCTGACCGGCCCGCTCCGGGATCAGTTTGTGTCCTTGTGCGCCAAGTCGATTGATCATCTGATGCCGGTGCTCAAGAAGCTGTTTAGCGAAAAACAGCAAAAATTCACCGCCCAGTTCTTTAAAAATTTGGGAGGCGCGCCGGTTGTGATCGCGGTGACGGTATGGCGCGAGAAAGACGACTTTAGTCGTCTGGCCATTATCCAGAGTGGCGCGGCGTTGATGCAAAATATGTTGTTGGCCGCCGAGGCCGAAGGTCTGGGGACTTGCTGGATGACCGGCGTATTATATGTCGAAAACGAGTTGCTGTCTTTTCTGGGCAAAGAAGACCGGCAACTTTTGGCGATTACCCCTATCGGCTATCCGGCCAAAACCCCGCCGGTGGTCCCTCGCAAAGACCGGGAAGTGCGCTGGCTGGGGTTTTAAATAGTGCACATCTGGAAACCATGGTTTTCCTACCCCTTGATGGTGGGGTAAGGGTAGGGGTGAAAAATATCATATCATCTCAATATGTTGAAATTTATGCCCCAAACTTCTCCCACCAGGGCCGGGGGAGTTTCCGGTTGAATAATAAATAATTAGGAAGGTAAGGAAGGTTTTGGTGACTGATCAGGCCAAGTTGCCGCTGGTCGAACAGGTACGGGCGGCAGGCTGAGCTTCTAAGGTTCCTCCCGGGGAATTGGAGGAAATCTTAAAAAGCTTGCCGCGGCAGGCGCATCCCGACCTGTTAGTGGGTCTGGAAGGGGCCGATGACGCCGGTGTCCTCCGGTTGACGCCGGAGCTCGCCCTGATTCAGACGGTGGATTTTTTTACGCCGATTGTCAATGATCCCTATACTTTCGGTCAGATTGCGGCGGCCAATGCCTTAAGTGATATCTATGCCATGGGCGGGCGACCGATCACTGCCCTGAATATTGTCTGCTATCCCCGGCAAACCATGCCGCCTGAGGACTTCCAGGCCATCCTGGCCGGGGGGCTGGACAAAATCCATGAGGCCGGGGCGCTCTTGCTGGGCGGTCACAGCGTCGAAGACCAGGAACTGAAATATGGCCTGGCCGCCACCGGCATCGTCCATCCGGACCGGTTGCTGACCAACGCCGGGGCAAGGGTCGGTGATCAATTGTTGCTGACCAAACCGTTAGGTACCGGGATCATTTCTACGGCCCTGAAAGGCCGGTTGGCTTCCCCGGAGGCCGAAGCCGCTATGATTCAGACTATGGTGGCCCTGAACCAGCGGGCCGCAGAATGTCTGGAAGGCTTGACCGTGCACGCCCTGACCGATATCACCGGCTTCGGCCTGCTCGGCCATGCCCTGGAGATGGCGGCGGCCAGCCAGGTGGAACTGACGTTTTATGCCGCCCAGGTGCCGATTCTGGACACGGCCCGAGAGTATGCCGCTATGGGACTGGTACCGGCGGGCAGTCATGCCAATCGCTGTTTCTGTGAACCCTGCCTTTTTGTTGCCCCAGGGGTCGACCCCATGTTGGTTGATATCTGCAGCGATGCCCAGACCAATGGCGGGCTATTGATTGCCGTGGCCCCCGAGCATGCTTATAATTTGTTGAAGCGCCTTCGGAACCAGGGGATAACGGCCGCGGCCCGAATCGGCGAAGTAACCGCGTCCGGGTGTGGACGATTACGGCTTGAAGCTTGAACCAAAGAATAATACCCAAGTTTCAGATAATAATCATAATAACATTAAAGATCTAGTTTCCCGTCGGGCCGCGGTTTTGCCGTACCGATAGGACTCAGTAAACATTTAAGGAGTACACAGCTCAGATGACGGTGGCGGAGCAGATGGCCCTGATCCGGCGGGGCACTCAAGAGATCTTGCGGGAAGAGGAGCTGGAGAGCAAACTGGCCCGCTCAATGGCCACAGGGCAACCTTTGCGGGTCAAGGCCGGATTTGATCCGACCGCCCCGGATCTGCACCTGGGGCATACCGTGTTGATTCAAAAACTCAAGCATTTCCAACAATTAGGTCATCAGGTGATCTTCCTCGTCGGAGACTTTACCGGCATGATCGGCGATCCTTCCGGCAAGAACGAGACCCGGCCGCCGCTCACCGCGGCCGAGGTTAAGGAAAATGCCTTGACCTACGAGCGCCAGATTTTTAAGATTTTGGACCCGCAAAAAACCACCATCGACTTTAACAGCCGCTGGATGCAGCAGATGAGCGCCCAGGAGCTGATTGCCTTGGCGGGAAAACACACGGTGGCCCGGATGCTGGAGCGGGATGACTTTCACCAACGTTTTGTCAACCACACCCCGATCGGGATTCATGAATTTCTTTACCCGCTGATCCAGGGCTATGATTCGGTGGCCCTCAAGGCCGATATCGAATTGGGCGGCACCGATCAGAAGTTTAATCTATTGGTAGGCCGGGAGTTACAGCGCGAATATGGCCAGGAACCGCAAGTAATCATTACTCTACCCTTGCTCGAGGGCCTCGACGGGGTCAACAAGATGAGCAAGTCACTTAACAATTATGTGGGCATTGACGAAGCCCCGGAAGAGATGTTCGGCAAATTGATGTCGATCTCTGACCCCCTGATGTTGCGCTACTATGAATTGCTGAGCGACCGGTCCCAGGCCGAATTGGACCACCTGCGGCATTCTCTGGAAAATGGCAGCCGGCACCCCCGCCAGGCCAAAGAAGCGCTGGCCCAGGAGATCGTCGCCCGCTATCATGGCCCGGCCGCGGCCGAGCACGCGGCCCGAGAATTTGCCGCGGTATTTCGGGAGAAAAAGGCCCCCGAACAGATTGACGACGTTACCATGACGGTTTCCGACTCGGCGCTCTGGCTGCCCAAGTTGCTCCAGCAGGCCGGATTGGCCAGCAGTACCTCGGAAGGCCGGCGCTTGGTGCGTCAGGGGGGCGTTCAGGTCAACGGCGAAAAGGTCACCGATGACAATTTGGAATTAGCCGCCGGGCAGACTTATTTGCTTCAGGTCGGCAAGCGGCGGTTCAAGCGGGTTACTCTAGAGGCCGCTTGAATAAGCCGCTTTCGGTTTATAATGCAGGAAACCAACAATTAAGAGGAAATTATGATTAAATACAAATTCTTATGTGCGACAGCATGTTTGTTGGGAGGGCTGCTGTGGTTCTCCCCGATGAGTGTGGATCTGGCCCAGGCCCGGTTGGGGGGGGGACGTTCTATGGGCTTTAGGGGCTCTCGGAGTTATTCGCCACCGCGTTCTACCTTTAAGTCTCCTTCGACTACCAGACCCCGACCCCAAAAATCTCCTTACAAAGCCCAGCGACCACAATCCCAGCCCGGGGCGACCGCTCCCGGTTCTCAACCTACCGCCGGTAGTTTCGGTCGCGGGTTAGCCGGAGGGCTGGCCGGTGGCCTGTTGGGCGGCATGTTGGGCTCCATGCTGTTCGGCGGTCATGGTCATGCCGCCGGGGCCGCGGCCGGAGGTGGCTCATCTTTTGGGCTTTTAGACCTGGTGCTCATTGGCGGTCTGCTCTACCTGGGGTATCGCTTATTCTTCCGGCGCCGGCAGAACAACTTGCAATATTCAGCCCCGGTTGATCGAGGCTCTGGGGCCGGTGCTAGTGCATGGAGAGAATCGGATTTTCAGGCCCTGCAAATGGGGACGGAAAGCGCCCCTGATGTCCAAACGACTCCGGGGCTGGAAGTCCAACTTGATGCCCCTCGCGTCAAAGAGATGGCCCAGGATGTCTTTTTTAAATTGCAGGGGGCGTGGATGCGCCATGATGCTTCCCTGCTGCGACCCTTGATGACCGAGGAATTGTTTACGGTGCTCAGCCATGACCTGGAGCAGATGAAGGCCCGAGGTCAGATCAATCGCCTGGAGAACATCGCTATCCGCCAGGTGGAGATCTCCGAGGCCTGGCAGGAAGACGGGAAAGATTATGTCACTGTGGGCTTTTTAGCCAATCTCCTGGACTATGTGGTGGATGCCCAAACCTCTCGGGTTATTGCCGGGAGTGACTCGGAACCGGTAAAATTTGAAGAATACTGGACTTTTGTCCGGCCCAGTGGCGGTGACCAACCCTGGAAATTGACTGCCATCCAGCAGGCCTAAACCTGCCCGACCATCTTACTGGAAGTTATTGACGGGAGCGTCGAGAAATAGGGGTGGGGAGCCGTCCACCCCTATTATTTTTTCCTAGTCAAAGTGGCGGTTGTGCCTTGAAAGGGCCGAAGATTTTGGCAAGACTAAAGCACTTGGAAAAAATGGTTACTCAAAAAGCACGCGAGGAGCAGAAAATAGAGATTCCGGTCCGTGATTGCCTGGCGGTGGAGCGAACGGTGCTGGCCAACGAGAGGACTTTTCTGGCCTTCCTGCGGACGGCGCTGACGCTGTTCGCCGCCGGGGTGACCTTCATCCAGTTTTTCGATTCTGTCTGGCTAACATGGTTGGGCTGGCTATTTATCCCGGCTAGCATAATTCTGGTGATCATGGGAAGTTTGAGTTATAAAAAGATGCGGGGGGCAATTACCGAAATAGAAAATTATTGTCCTCTAAGTGATAAAAAAAATAGAAATTGAGTTACCCTCATGCCCTTGCGTCTGATTGAAATGGTGTTGCCTGCCGAGCACTTACAAGAGACGGAAGAGTTACTGGGCGAGGACAGTGTAATCGATGTCCGGCATGATACCATTTCGGGTAATCAGGTTTAGGTGAAAATTTTGGCCCAGGTCGAAGATACTGAGGCCTTAATTGACCGATTAGAAAAGTATTGTGCCATGTTAGATGGTTTGCGCATCGTCCTGCTCCCGCTAGCCGCTTCCATCCCGCGCTTAGAAACCCCAGAAGAGAAAACTGCTAAGGAGAAAACTTTTGCCCAAATTAAAAGCCGGGCGGGACGGGTCAGCCGGGAAGAATTGTATGCTCAGATCAGCGACAGTGTAAAGCTAGCCAACGTTTATTTAAATTTACCAATTCGTTAAACCATGCCAACCAGTCCGGGAGCTGGGGCCGAAAGCTTCTGTTTTTCACGATCTTATCGGTGTGATCGTCTGATATAATCTGGGGGAACACAAAAATTTCAGAGGCAGTCCTCGATCAATTAACTTTTTTTTGGGGCTAAAATACGTTCAATCGCGTAATATTAAGGAAGATGAAACTCAGCTAAAACAAAATGAGAGGTGTTGCCATGAAAGTCAGATCTATTGTCATCGCGGTGTTGATCCTGTTGGCCCTGGTCATCCTGTTTCAAAACCCCCAGGTGGTCACGCTGCACCTGCTGCTCTGGGAAATAAGCATATCCCAGATAATCTTTACGGTGGCGACCCTGATCATTGGTTTTGTGCTTGGCTTTATCGTCACCCGCATTCTTACCAAACCCCATATTGAAACAACGACTGAAAAAATGACCTCGGTCGACAATTCACCATAACGCTAATTGTGCTAAGCTTTTCAGCTTCCTGGTTATTGCCCAGAGTTGGGGGAGGGGATAACTATGTCCTAACACTTCTGGGGATAAGCGTGGTAATCTCATACCGATTAGCTTTCAAATGAGTAATTTTATCCTTTATTCCCTCTCCCCCGCTGGCGGGGGAGAGGGCGAGGCTGAGAGGGCATTTTAGCTCTTTGATCGCAACTTGGTATCAATCAATGACAGAAAGAGTAAATGCACCCTGGATGACTATTTTATCCGCAAAGACGGCATGACTCACGATGTGGTGTTGATGATGCGCCCGGTGGTGCGTAAAGAGCACATGGAGTTTTAACGGAGTCGGCCCCAGAACAGATGCGCCTTAAAACCGGCCTAGAAGTATTGTTAGCCCAGCCCCCGGCCTGGCTGGGTCGCAGCCGGTTGGGGTTGTTAAGCAACCAGGCCAGCGTCGGACCCGGCTATCAATCGGCCGTTGACCTGATCGCGCAACGTTTTCCTGATCAACTCACCGCCCTGTTCGGCCCGCAACACGGCTTGGCGGGCGAGAAACAGGATAACATGGTGGCCTCGGCGGATTTTATCGAGTTGCGCTGGGGGCTGCCGGTGTTCAGCCTCTACGGGGAGCGTCTGGCCCCCACCCCGGAAATGCTGGACTTGATTGATGTTTTGCTGGTTGATCTCCCCGATGTCGGGACCCGGGTCTATACCTTTGCCGCTACTATGGCTTACGCCATGGCCCAGGCGGCCCGGCAGCATAAAAAAGTGGTTATTCTCGACCGTCCCAACCCGATCGGCGGCCGTCAGGTCGAAGGCAATTACCTGAAACCGGAAATGGCGTCGATCGTCGGGCCCTATCCGCTACCCATGCGCCATGGCCTGACCCTGGGGGAACTGGCCCGGTACTATAATGATACCCAAGGGCTGGGCTGTGACCTGACCGTCATTCCGGCCCAGGGCTGGTCCCGGTCTCAGTATTTTGATCACACCGGGCTGCCCTGGGTGCTGCCTTCGCCCAATCTCCCCACTCTGGATACGGCGCTAGTCTATCCTGGCCAGGTGCTGCTGGAGGGCACCAACCTTTCGGAAGGCCGCGGCACTACCCGTCCTTTCGAACTATTTGGTGCACCTTTTATTGACCCCGCGGCGGTAAGTGCCTGCCTGGAGAGATCGCCCTTATCGGGGGTAGTGCTGCGGACCGCCAGTTTTCAGCCTACCTTTCATAAATGGGCCGGCGAAGTCTGCCGCGGCTTCCAGCTTCATGTCACTGACCGACAGAGTTTTAAACCGTATTTTACCACCCTGAGTCTGATTGCCGCCATCAGGGAACTGTATCCCGAGCAGTTTGCCTGGCGGCCGCCGCCCTATGAGTACGAATATGAGCGACTGCCCTTTGATCTACTTACCGGGGATGGAGCGATTCGGGCAGGGTTGGAGCAGGGTCGGCCAGTGGTCGAACTCGAACAAGACTGGCAGACAGGGTTAGAGAAATACCTTGAGATACGGCAGCATTATTTAATTTATCCGGATTGAGAGCGTTGGTAAGGGGGAAATAAGGTCCGCAGGGCCGCGGCGACATCGGCCACTTCCTGCAATGCCAGCCCCGGGAAGCTCGGCAGCCGGGTCTGGTGGCCCCGGGCCAGCAAGGCGCGGCGGAAACCCAGTTTATGGCCCTCTTTAAGACGCATCTCGGCCTGGCCCACGCCCCGGACTTCACCGGTCAGGCCCACTTCTCCAAAGACCAGCGTATCCGCGGGCACTGGTCGGTCCAGAAAAGAAGAGGCCAGCGCGGCAATAATCCCTAAATCCACCGCCGGCTCCGTCAGCCGTACTCCCCCGACCGCATTGACAAACAGATCCTGACTGCCAAAGGCCAGCCCCACGCGTTTTTCCAAAACTGCCACGAGCAGCGACACCCGGCCCGGATCAACCCCCATCGCCTGGCGACGCGGCAGGGCCAGACTGGAGGGGGTAACCAGGGCCTGCACCTCCACCAGGATCGGCCGGGAGCCTTCCACGCAGGGCACTACCACCGAGCCCGGACTTTCCAGGGAGCGTTCGGATAAAAAGAGTTCAGAGGGATTGGTCACTTCCCTCAGACCGGCTTCGCTCATCTCGAACACTCCCAACTCATGCGTAGCTCCAAAGCGGTTCTTGACGGTGCGCAGAATGCGAAAGGCATGGCCGCGTTCGCCCTCAAAATAGAGCACCGTATCCACCATGTGCTCCAGCAGCTTGGGTCCGGCAATGGCCCCCTCCTTGGTGACGTGGCCGATGAGAAAAATCGGGTAACCGCGGCGTTTGGCCAGTTGCACCAGGCGGAAAGCGGTCTCCCGGACCTGGCTGATGGAGCCGGGCGCGGCCGGCAGGGTGGCGGTATAAAGGGTTTGGATGGAATCCAGGACCAGGTAATCGGGTCCGACGGTTTCCATCATCTTGATAATATTTTCCAGACAGGTCTCGGTAGCGACCAAGAGTTCCGGCGCGCTGATCCCCAGCCGATCGGCCCGCAGCTTAAGTTGGGCGCTCGATTCCTCCCCCGAGACATAGAGCCCGCGGCGCTTCGGGCCACAGAGCCGATCCAAAACCTGAAGCATCAGGGTTGACTTGCCGATACCCGGGTCGCCGCCCAAAAGGACCACCGAGCCGGGCACGACGCCGCCTCCTAAAGTCCGGTCAAATTCGCTGAGGCCACAAGGCAGGCGATCTTCGGCGCGGGCGGTCAGACTGACCAGCGGCACCGGACTGCTTTCCGGCCCGGCTGGCGGGATCTCCCGGTTGCCCGAGGCCATGGGAACTACTAATTCCTCTACCAGGGAGTTCCAGGCCCCGCAGTCGGGGCACTTCCCCAGCCATTTAGGGGCCCGATAGCCGCAGCTCTGACAGACAAAAATAGGGCGCGGGGGTTTTTCAGCCATAAAGTTAATGTAGCGATCTATTTAAAATTAAAGGCAATCTTACGTTTTCTGGGCTAGTCCGGTCTGAGTCTAGATTATACCGTAATGCGCCGGATTTGCCGAGTCCGGATAAATGGTTTATATTTAAATTTTATTTAAGTTAGCATTTGAACCCCGCAGGAGCATTATCCGCCTATGACCGCGCCAACGCAACCGCCGCCCGACCTTGTTCGGCTCGTTAGACAATTACAAGGACGACAGGCCCTCCAGGTTCTGGCCCAACTGGCTGCAGACCGCCACCTCGAGGTCTATCTGGTGGGCGGGGTGGTACGGGAACTGGGTCGGGGCCGGCAAGCCCCGGATCTGGACCTGGCGGTTAATCGTCACGCCCTGGAACTGGCCGCGGCTCTGGCTGATCAGCTCGGCGGCACCTTCGTGCTGCTGGACGAACGGGAACGTACCGCCCGCGTCGTCTGGCAGGGCGAAAATCTGGATTTTGCCGAGTTTAGGGCTCCGGACCTGGTGACCGATCTGCATAAACGCGACTTTACCATCAATGCCATGGCCATTTCCTTAATCCCCCTGATGCGCGCCGGTCAATTGGAATGGCTGGATCCCTGGGGCGGCCGGGAAGATTTAGAGGCCGGGCGCGTGCAAATTTTGGCCGCCGAAAACTTCCACGATGATCCGCTGCGGATGCTCAGGGCCTTTCGCTTCGCCGCGACCCACGGCTTAACTCTGACTGCCGATACCTGGGCCGCGATATGCAAGTATCGGCAGGAATTTCGCCGGGTGGCCGGGGAACGCATCCATCAGGAACTTTTTCACCTGTTAGGGGTCGAACGGACCTTTCCCACCCTGGTACAAATGGATCAGGCGGGGCTCTTGGGCCAAATTTTTCCAGAGCTAGAGGACCTGAAAGGCGTAGAGCAGAACGGTTATCATCATCTGGATGTTTTCCAGCACTCGATGCTCGCGGTGGACTGCCTCGAACAGATCCTGCTCCATCCCCAAGATTGGTTTGGCGATCTGGGCCGGGTGATTACCGACTATGCCCGGCGGGATAGTAAGGCGGTGCTGCTCAAATTGGCGGCCCTGTTTCACGATTTAGGCAAACCCCAGACCCAGGAACGCCGGGACGATCCCGAACGTTTTACCTTTTATCACCATGAACGGCTGGGGGCCGAACTGTTTACCCAGATCGCCTGGCGGTTGCGGTTCAGTCAGGAAGAATTACGCACCGTAGTCCGTCTTATTGAATTGCATATGCGGCCGTTCCTGCTGTTGCCGATCTTTCGCCAAGGTGAATTGACTCTCCGGGCCCTGGGACGATTGGTCAAGGCGGCCCGGCCTGTGCTGCCGGGATTGTTTGCCCTGGCCATGGCCGATAGTCTGGCCGGCCAGGGACTGCTCAAGCCCGCGGATGCCGAAGCCTGGCTGGCCGACTTCTGTGCCGCGGCCTATCAGTTTCTGACCGAACGCCTGGAACCTATGGAACATCGACCTCGATTAATTTCCGGAGATGACCTGATCCAGGAATTTCATCTGACTCCAGGACCACAGTTCCGCCAGCTGCTGGAAGCGGTCGAAGAGGCCTGTTTGGAAGGCCGGATTAGCACCCGCCAGCAGGCCCTGGACCTGGTAAAAAAATTGCTCTGACCCCAAGGTCAAGAAAGAAGGGTAGGGGACCAAAATTGCTAGCGCGTCAGACCCAACTCAGGCAGGATATCGTGCACGTCGGCCACCTCCTGCATCAGCGCCACCTGGTGGCCGCTACCGATGGCAACATTAGTGCACGGCTGACGGATGACCGTTTACTCATCACCCCCAGCGGTCTCAACAAGGGCTTTCTCCAGGAGAGCGATATATTGACCGTTGACCTGAACGGCAAGGTTATACAGGGGGAGGGGAGACCCTCTTCGGAAATCCAGATGCATCTGACTGCCTACTGCCAGCGCCCGGATATTGGGGCGGTAGTCCACGCTCACCCGCCTTTAGCCACCGCCTGTTCGATTGCCGGAGTATCTCTGGAATCGGGAGTGCTCCCCGAAGTAATCATTACACTGGGGGCCATCCCCACGGCTCCCTATGCGACCCCCGGAACCGCGGCAGTTTCTCAATCCATTCAGGAACTGATCCGTTATTATGATGCCATCATTCTGGCCCAGCATGGCGGCCTGACGGTGGGCCGCAACCTGACCGAGGCCTACAACCGTATGGAAAAGCTGGAGCACGCGGCTTTAATTATGGTTACCGCCCGGCAGTTGGGTCGGCTGCAACCGCTGCCCGCCGCGGAAGTGGAAAAGCTCACCCGCTTGGGCATTGAACACGGCTGTCGCCCCCCAGAGGCCAGGAACCTACTTAAATAAAAGAAAATTTATCTTAACCATTAACCGAAAAAATGCTTGACAGGGATTTTCATTTTAACAATAATAACTTGGCAGATACACCTATAGGTGCCAGGCACTGACTTGCTGCAACCACTAGAGGAGAGGCGATCATGGCCCTGACCAAGGAGAAGATCATCAACAATGTCCATAACCAGATCGGAATCAGCAAACAAGAAGCGCGGGATGCAGTGGAGCGAGTCCTGGAGATCATGAAAGATACTCTGGCCCGAGAAGAGGACCTGCTGATCAGCGGTTTTGGCAAGTTTTCGGTGCGCCGTAAGAACGCCCGTCGCGGCCGGAACCCGCAGACCCGCCAAGATCTAATGTTGCGGCCCCGTAATGTCGTAGTTTTCAAAACCTCCGGCGTATTGCGCAATCGCATTAATGGGGGCTAAAAACTGAGGTATCGACTAGAGCTTTACACCTAATTACCGGTTGAATTACTAAATTTCCAGAGCACCTCCTGCCCCTGGCGGGCCAAAATTCCTCTCTGGTTTATAACTGTCTAAGCGATTCTCTAGATCCCATCGTTTTACTATCCCGATAACTAGCTCTAAAAATATCTGAGTCGTCTACAGGAATTGCTACTATCCCTTTACAACTAGAACTGAGGGGATTTAACTGAAGTGCTTTCCCTGTGGCAGCCCGAGCCGGAGAAAATCGTAGTGAGCCCGGCTGATAAATGTTAATATAAATGATATTGTGGGTAACCTTTGATTAGGCTTAAGCTTGCCCCTGGAGTAGCCTGAGATGATGGTTAATTATGGATAATTGGTTTGTGCAGTGGAACACCCGGAGCTGTAGCCGCCGCCAGTTTATCAAGGCCGGAGCCCTGGGATTGGCCGCCCTGTCCTTACCGGCGCTGCCTTTACCGGCATTGAGCCAACGGGTGCGCTACGGATTTATCCAGCCTCGTTTGGCCTCGTTTTTTACCCCTTCGTCGGGCGGCATGGTGCGTTGTAATCTCTGCCCCCATAATTGCGAGGTCATGGACGGCGAGCGCGGCGAATGCGGGGTGCGGGAGAATCGGGGCGGCCAATATTACAGTCTGGTCTATGGCAACCCCTGCGCGGTGCACATCGACCCCATCGAAAAGAAGCCGTTGTTTCATGTGCTCCCTGGCAGCGCCTCCTATTCCATTGCCACCGCCGGTTGTAATCTGCACTGCAAGTTCTGCCAGAACTGGGAAATCTCCCAGGCGCGTCCTGAGGAAACCTACAATTTTGCTTTTCCGCCGGCGGCTGTGGTCAAAAACGCCCAAGACACCAACTGTCCCTCCATTGCCTATACCTATGTCGAGCCGATCATTTTCTATGAATACATGATGGACGTCGGGCGCTTGGCCCGCCAGGCCGGAATTCTCAATGTCAGCCACTCGGCGGGCTACATCAACCCCCAGCCTCTGGAGGCGCTGTGCGAAGTCCTGGATGCGGTCTGCATCGACCTCAAGGCCTTCACCGATGACTTTTACCGCAACCTGGTGGGTGGCACCCTGGCCCCGGTGCTGACTACCTTAAAGACCCTGCGCCGCAAACAGGTGCACCTGGAACTGGTCAATCTGGTTATCCCCCAGCTAAACGATAACCCCAAGGAAATTAAAAAAATGTGCACTTGGATTAGAGACGAACTGGGACCTTTGACCCCCATGCATTTTTCCCGGTTTTATCCATTACATAAGATGCGCAACCATTTCCCTACTCCGGTAGCGACCCTGGAGCAGGCCCGGCAGACCGCCCTGCAGGCAGGTCTGAAATATGTCTATATCGGCAACGTTAGGGAAAATCCGGCCGAAAATACCTACTGCCATAACTGCGGCAAACTGATCATTCCCCGCCGAGGCTATATGATCGGCGAGGTCAAGATGCAGGACGGCGCCTGCGCCTTTTGCGGGACGAAGATTCCAGGGGTCTGGCAAGAACCAAAGACGGTATAAGCTATCCTTGGCGCGTAGGACGCGCCCTATTTTATTTAAATCTGAGAAGCATTATCTTCGGCGGGTGGGACGCGCCCTAGTGTAAACATTCTCAGAGCACATTGATATCATAGGGTACGTCCTAGGCACCATGTTCGCTATTTTAGAGTTGGGATGCAGTTCACTTAAACAGGGAAACCCATTTTTGCGTAGGGGCCTTCAGAGAGGAGAGAAGGCCCAGGAGAGGGGGATGATTATCAATCTTATTCAGCCCTGGCTAGGGTTTTCGAGGGCCATATTGGTGGTGTTTTTTTCATCTGACCCGGCGGCATGGGTGCTTTGCCCCAGCCGGTTTTTTTTTGCCCTTTGACCAACCGGGTGGAATCTTATAAACGCCCCAAGCCATGATCAGCATTAACCCCATCAAAAGCTTGATAATCCTGGACATCTGTTTTCTCTGTTTTGATTGC
>Ga0164318_10002851_pt1 | contig 16198 bp, 13 predicted proteins | sample GuaBasSedimGuay9_FD_113734 | JGI IMG/M metagenome (GOLD analysis project Ga0164318, IMG submission 113734) | Subseafloor sediment microbial communities from Guaymas Basin, Gulf of California, Mexico - Guay9, Core 4571-4, 0-3 cm | ecosystem: Environmental > Aquatic > Marine > Hydrothermal vents...
CATGATGGTTACATGATTATGTCTCTGATGCCCTTTCATCACCTGGGACGGGATAATGGAAGGCTAATGGTTATTAACCAGGAAACCCATGATGGGCAGATGGCAGTAGCCGAAGCCCGACAAATGTACCATGCCGATCTTAAATCAGCCCTGCTTATACCGATTGTTACCAAGGGAAAAGTTCACGGTATCATATCGATAGCCGACAGACGGCGGAGAGAACGTTTCCAGTACACTACCAATAATGTTCTTTTTGCCTCGTCAATAGCAGCGACTCTCGCTTTAGCTTCGACTTCCTATGAGTTGTCAGAAACTGTACCGGTTGAACAGGAACATCTTGAAAGAGAATCGAATGTGACAAACATGCGGAACTCCATCAAGTCATCGCTATCCGGTATTATCGGATCAGTTGAGATGATACGGTCACAGCAAACCACACCAGACGAAAAAATGAACCGCTATCTGTCACTAATAGATCGCTCAATTGGGAATATTCAATCTGCAGTGGTTGACGACTCTCCAGAGACGGTAGAAATGGCGCTTTGAATCTGGACGTAACTTTGAAATTAGCTGCATCAAATTGAAGAGCTGAATAAAAAATCGCTGACAACAATTGACGCAAGGTAAGTGGGGGTTGAAGTTGATATGCACATGAATGTCTCGAGCAAACTGATAAATAAATACTACAGGGCAAGAGCCAACAGCAAATTCGCCGGAGTCGTTACCCAGATTGACGCATCAGTACAGATTATAGCTCGGATGCTTGATGCAGATTTCGTTGGGGCATTCTATTATGAGCGTACAACCAGAAAACTAATCCCGATATCTTACCAACACGGACACCATCTTTCGATAAGAAATCTTGGAGCTCTGGCAGATTTCTGGGCTGACATTGATATCGACAACCTGCCAGTTGAACCGGATATGATCGATTTTGATAATGAGAAATTCCGAGATACGTCAATTCAGGATCAGTTTGGAACCGAGAATAGTTTTGCCTGTTGTTATCGTTATCCGTACTATCTTGATGGAGGACTTCGACTGGTCTGCACCGCTTACTGGTATGAACATCCTGAACCGGTATCGCTGGAATTCCTCCATCTTCTCGACTTAACTTGCAAGATCATCTCGGCGGCAATGACTGTTGCTGACGAATTAATGCAGGTTGAAAACTACTCTGTTAGACTGTCACAATTATTACCCGTGTTTGAAATACCTTTGGATGATCTCCCCTATGAGGAACTACTTGACTTGGTTACCCAGCGCATAAATGACCTTGTTCCCGGAGCGGAGATACTCCTGATGCAGAGAGATTGCAACACTGGCACTTTTACACTGGAGAAACATCTCAACTGCGACCAACCATCGATTGAAGAAATCAAGATCCTTACTGAGCGCGTTAAGCCGTTGCTATGGCCGGACCTTCCCGATGATACTGTTAGATACAGATGTCGGGATATGGACCAGACAGAAGGTCCTAATTGGGCAGGGGCTGTTATGCTGGAGCTGGCTCCGGTTGAGAATATGCAATATGTTGTATTGGTTACTCCGCCTGAGGAAAACAAACTCAACACCAATGATCGCGAGCTGCTATCCGTATTTGCAGTTTTCGCCCAAACTGTTCTGCGTAATGTCCTTCTGGTAAAACGTCTGGAAAAGACAAACCTTCTACTAGAGGAGTCATCCCAACGGTTAGCAGAGGTTGAAACCACAGCCGCTCTGGCTGACATGACCTCCGGCCTGGCGCACGATTTCAATAATATATTCGGCGGTCTTGTCGGACGGGTCCAACTGATGAAATTGCGCACTCAGAATAAAACACAACTTGCAGAATTGGAAAAAATTGAACACCTGATAATGGAAGGTGCTGAGTCGGTTCGACGAATTCAGGAGTTCACTACCTGCACTAAACTTAAGGAATTGCAGCCGGTAGATTTATGTCAAATGCTGGACGATGTAACTGAGAAAGAGAGAGTCCCCTGGCAGAAAGAAGCGGAAGATCGGAGCGTTGAAGTTGTTATAAAGCGCTTGCTCGATCAGGCCGTAGTTATGGGTAACCACGATGATCTCATCGCAGTGATTGATAAACTGATTGATAACGCTGTGGGGGTTTCTCCGAAAGGTTCCACTGTGAAGGTGGAACTGTCGGGTACCGAAGAGAACATTACTCTAACTGTCAGCGACGAAGGGCCGGGGATTCCCGAGGAATTACGAACCAGGATATTCTATCCCTTCTATACTACCAAGCAGGAACGGGGTGCTGGTTTGGGGCTGGCTGTGGTTTATGGCATCATTGGCCGCCATAGCGGTAAAGTCTGGGTAGAGTCACGCGAGTCCGGCGGAGCCGTATTCAAAGTGACCCTCAATAGAGCTGAAGGGAAAATACCCGATGTTACCCGGGAGCTTACAGACGAAAAAGGCTCTGACTGCCTGCGCATACTTGTCGTTGATGATGATACTGAAGTTCGTGAAGTACTTAAAGATACCCTTGCGATAGACGGACACGAACCGGTTGCGTGTAATGACGGATTTGCAGCTCTGGAGGAGATCGAAAAGCGGAAATTCGATATGATGATTACCGATCTCGGGATGCCGGGCATGTCCGGTCTTGAACTTGCCGGGGCAGTGCATGAGCGGTTCCCCGATATGCCAATTGCGATGGTAACCGGCTGGGGAACACAACTAAACGAAGACGAAGTCGCACTCAATGGAATCAAATCTGTTCTTTCAAAACCTTTCCACCTGAAGGACATCAGAACACTGGTAAACAATCTGGCTGTGAAAGCCTAGCCTTCTACAATTTTCCAAATAGCAGGCTCCTTCCATCATCCTGCTTGTCAGATCAGCGAAATAGATATAAATTATATTTATGCCGGCTAATCTGCCACCGCAGTACTATGAGCTTGAGAGAGAATTCCGAGCCGAAAAAGACCCGCGCGAAAAACTGCGCCTGGCTCAGGAACTCCTGCGCACGATGCCCAAACACAAGGGCACCAGTCATCTTCAAGCTGACATGAAAACCAAAATCGCCAAGCTCCGGCGGGAGATTGAAGGCGGTGGAAGCAAACATGGGTCGAGGCAAGCAACAGCCCGGGATTTCATTGAGAAAGAAGGCGCGGGACAAGCTATTCTTATCGGTCCGCCCAACAGCGGTAAATCATCATTGTTGGATTCGCTGACAGCGGCTAAACCACTCGTTGCCGACTTTCCTTACTCGACTCGTGAACCGCTTACAGGCATGATGATGTTCGAGACTGTCCAATTGCAGTTGATAGACACCCCACCGATATCATCGGAGTTGTACGAGAACTATATGTCAGGTTTGATTAGAAACACTGATATAGTGATATTGGTATGCGATTTGGAAGCGGCCAGTATGCTCGATGATATAAAATACATAGTGTCCAAACTCGAAGAGAAACGTATCATTCTTCAACCAGAAGTTATTGGAGAACTCGAAGATCCACGTTTTTGCTACAAGAAAACAATCCTGTGCGCCCATAAAACGTACGAGGATGAGGATGGCGTCAAGCGCAAAAAGTTATCGGAGATGTTCCCGGGATATCCTATGGTGTCAACATCAATTATTGATGACGATAGTCTTGACGCTTTCCGAAAATGTTTTTTTGATGCTTTAGATATCATAAGGGTTTATACCAAATCAATCGGTAAGGAAGCCGATTACAAGGATCCCATTATTGTACCGGTAGGCAGCACAATTGAGGATGCTGCTTTAGTGTTACACAAGGACTTCGCAAGTAAATTAAAATTTGCTAAGATATGGGGACAGGGCAAATTCGACGGTCAGAGGGTGCAATCCGATTTCGTGTTACAAGATGGCGATATTATCGAATTTCATATCTGAATATACATTGCCAGTGATTTACATGTTGTTCATCACCTTGAAAAATAAAAAGCCGATTCCCAAAACTCAATGCCACACCATTTTTTAATAACTGGGTGGGCTGGCGGTGCCAAAAAGGAAATTCATATAGTAAACAACATCGGTTATGTTGATTTGACCATCGCCGTTGGCATCAGCTCTTGATCCTTCACCAATAGGTGGTTCTCCACTGAGAGCAACGAAATTCATTAGTAATTCCAGGTCCAGAATGTCAGGTACTCCGTTACCGTCGTAATCACCTTTGATGTATACTGAGCTGCAGTCATAGCTTAACAAAGCAGAGGAATATCCCCTTAAACCGGAAGCATCATTTGCCATGATGTGGAAATGATACCAGTTACCTTCGGTCAGACCGGTTGGAGTCCAAGTGATTGACCAGCCATCAGCGCCATTAAAATCAACCCCTATTGTGGCTCGGCTCACTTCCCAGCTAAGCGGGATGACCGAGACCATTATATCAACCTGATGCCAGGAATCGTTGAGATAAAGACTACTCCACCCACCAATCTTTCGCATCGGAGCTTCATCCATCATTCCGGTAAGTGGGTTCGATATGCGAATCAGATAGGTTCCATCGGGTTGCTTCCAGTCAGTGAATCCATCGACAACGACCCACTGTCCCGGTGTTCCTCCCAGACCCAGAAGGACACCCCGCTGGTAGTTTTCGACCCACCGGCGAAGAGTAAAATACTCGGGATTGCGGAGGTAGTCGAACTTTGCGTCAACATCTTTATCACTAAAATAATCCTTAAGCCCTCTGATGAGGTCTTCATCGTAGGTGCCTATATTGACATCCGTATTCATATAAGCACTGGCCAGTCTGTTGGCCAGAGAATCTACTGTGAGGACATTGTAGCCTTCACTCATAAGATTTTGGTAGCCCCGGTCATACCAGAGTTTGGTAACTATAGCTGCCGCCAGTGGTGCATTGTAGTGAGGTCCGTGTGAGGATGGCCCGGCTGTTGGTATTCCTGCTGAGTAATTATTTTCCGCAAGAATTTGGAAAGCCTGAAAATATTGAACGTTTTCATCAGGGCACGAGAAGAGAAAATTCAGCGAAGAACAAAAACTATCGCCCATTTCAGGTGACACGATTCCGGGGACTGGCGGGGTCGGTTCTAAATAGACAGTGATGGTATCGTACACAACGCGTCCCAGTGTATCAAAAACTGCGGCTCGTAACGTACAAGGACTTTCGGTAAGTCCACCGAAGTCCCAGAATGTGCTAAAGCCATCACCAGCGCCAGTGTAGTTTAATCCATCTCTGAAGGCGGAGGTGCCATCCACATCCTGACCGATAGTTATCCAGTTAAGTCCCGATAAATATTCGAACTGGACATAATCTATTATCGGTGAATCTGAAATAGTTTGTGCCCACAGGGGAACATCACCATAGAGAGTATCATTATCCTGAGGGAAGAGAAAACTAATCTCGGGTAATGGTGCGCCATTACCCGGGATACCGGCAGCGTACAGAACCAATCTTCCCGGGAAATTGTAAAATTGATTATCGGCCATATCTATCCAGCCAATGCTATCATCCCATATATTATAGGTGACACATGTCATCGGTATAGTATCAATAACAACTGCCGGACTGTCGGCGGGATCGAAGATATTACTGATATAAAAACCGGCGAAGAATGGTCCGTTTACTGTAATTGGCGTATCCAGTGGAATCCAGATGTCATAAAGTCCGGTTTCAGGTACTTCAAGAGCATATTCGCTGGAGACTGTCAACAACTCGCCTGGAAAGGGGCAACCGGGAGTGCTAAGATCAACATCTTCCACATCCACAGAAACGTTAAGCGGGGTGGCTCCGAAAAAGTACATGGGCATATTGATCTCTGTAACCGTAAAGGGGTAGGGGGAAGGACATGATGCGGCCGGATCGAGATATCCCTTGTAAAGTTCGGCTCCTGTTACCCAACCGTCAATTCTGTAGTAGATACCGGCGTCATGACGAACAATACATGTGTCGGCTAAAATCAGAGACGGACGAGCACGCAGTTCGGTTTTGTTCAGATCGCCAATTTTAACCAGTTTGGCTTGTCCCCTGGTTTCTGCTGATACCGAGGTAGCAACGAGCAATATTACTATCAAACTAATGACGATCATATAACGTGACATCCTGTTTCTCCTTAGGCGTACTGATTCCAGGCTTTTCTTTGATTATCGAGCGTTTTGAAGTATACTTGATCGAAAAATGAGCATTTTAACAAAGAACTGTGGTATAAAATCGACAGGTCAGTTTTATTTTGAATGGCGAATCTAAACATAAAAATGTATTAAGAAAACCGGATTGGCTGCGTGTGCCCATTTTTGGAGGACAGCAATACGAGCATGTCAACCGAATCCTTAAAGACCTCGAGCTCAATACCGTGTGCCGTGAAGCGAAATGTCCTAACCGGGGAGAGTGCTTCAACCGCGGAACAGCAACCTTCCTGATTCTTGGATCCACCTGTACCAGGAACTGCCGTTTTTGCGATATCAAACACGGAAAACCGTCAGCTCCCGACTCAACTGAACCAGTACGAGTTGCGGAAGCAGCCCGACGGCTAAATCTCAAACATGTAGTTGTTACCTCTGTTACCCGCGACGATCTTGATGATGGAGGGGCACACCTGTTTGCCTCTACTGTCCGTGAAATTCGAAAAGTGATTCCAGAGGCCGGCGTAGAAATACTGACCCCAGATTTCAGAGGTTCAACTGTTGCTCCGTGGACTATCATAGAGTGTCGCCCCGACATTTTTAATCATAATGTTGAAACTGTTCCTCGACTTTACTCAGAGGTTCGACCAGCGGCCGACTACAATCGTTCCCTCAATCTGCTGCGGTTTATTTATGACAAATCCGACATCATTACAAAATCTGGTCTTATGCTTGGCCTCGGAGAAACTCAGGAGGAATTGGTAACGGTATTTAATGACCTGGTTACCGCCGGTGTTTCTATTCTTACTCTTGGGCAATACCTGGCTCCTTCTCGAAATCATATTTCTGTAAAAAGGTATGTTTCCCCTAAGGAATTTTCCGATCTGAAACAACTTGCTATAGAAGCCGGTATTCCCAATGTCGTTTCCGGCCCTCTTGTCCGCTCTTCTTATAGGGCTGAGGAGTTCCTGTCTAAGTTGCATTCTGCCTGAGATCAATCTTTATACATTAAACGTTATGGTTATGGGCTGATTGTCAAGTTCACCGATAACGAGGATAGGTAGATTTTAGGGGAGAAAAGAAATTGAGTTTCGAGGACACAGATGAAGTTTGAATCGGCCCCAACAATCCTCGTTGTCGATGACGAGGAATACATCTGCAACGTGATCGAGGAAGCGTTGTCTTCGGAGAAGTACTCCGTGGTAACGATGCATGATCCCGCCAAAGCTCTGGAGTATCTTCAGGACCATCCTGTGGATTTGGTTTTAAGTGATATAATCATGGGGGATCTTTCAGGAGAAATGATTCTCGAGGCGGTTTTGTCCTCTCAGGATGATGCGGTTGTGATAATGATGACAGCCCATCCGACTGTGCAGACAGCTATTTCGGTACTGAAAAAAGGCGCTTATGATTTCCTCGTGAAACCGTTTAAGCTGGAGCTGCTCAAATCTACAATCCAGCGTGCCCTGGCTCATCAGCAAGTTCTCCGAGATAACGTTCGCCTTCGTGGCCAGGTAGAATTTCTTAAGGTTGCTAATGCCCATACTTCTGGTATTGATATAGATAGTCTTTTGCAGATGGTTGTGGATTCATGTAAAAAAGAACTGGGCGCAATAGCAGTCGGGTTACTTGAGATTGACCCGAAAACAGGGGAGTTGATCAGGCAGGCCTGTGCTATAGATCAGCCTGATCTTGAGTCTCAGGTTCTCAACTTAGATTCCCTGAAAAAATTTACCGGAACCTGGCGCCCCAAACCAGTTATAGATGGTCGGAGAATCAAACAAAGTGGGCAAGCGCTGGTAAGAATTGCAATCTACCAACCTATCTTCATCCGCAGGACCCTGCACGGTGTTATTAGTCTTATAATTGAGTCTCATTTCGGACAGATAACATCAGGACAACTCGATGTTCTCTCTATCCTGACCAACACGGTAGCTTCATCAATTGCCAACCATATACTTTATCAAAACCTTCAGCAATCCTATCTGGAGGCAATACGCGGATTGGCGAACGCAATTGAGGCTCGTGATAAATATACATCAGGACACACTGATAGAGTTTGTATTCTGGCCAAAGAAGTAGCGCGTGGGATGGACTGGGATGAACAACAGATTTACGATTTGATTATGGGATGTACCCTTCACGATATTGGCAAAATCGGTGTCCCGGATAGCATCCTCAACAAATCCAGCGTCCTTACCCAGGATGAAATGAAGAAAATGCAGAGACATCCCGAACTGGGGCTTAGAATAATTCGAGGTATCAGCCTGTTCAAACCTGCTATTCCGTACATTGGCTCTCATCATGAACGCTGGGACGGCTCTGGCTATCCCAAACAGCTTAAGGGGGAAGAAATCCCCCTCGAGGGGCGTTTGTTGGCAGTGGTTGACACATTTGACGCTATCCTATCCGACCGGCCTTATCGTAAAGCTGGTGATATCAATTCAGCGGTGCAAGAACTGCTTAAGTACCGTGGAACACAATTTGACCCGGAAATTGTGAACCTCTTCCTCGGATTAATCAGAAGGGGAGCTATTGATTTTAAGAAGCTTTACGGTCTCGATGAGGCTACCGTAAATCTTGATGAGATTATAGTCAGCGAAAAGGTATCGGTGTAAACGATAGTACCAGGATCACTAATGATGCCACCCCCATCAATAATGCTGTTCTGGACAGAGGGATATTATCATTGAGAGTTGGGGGATGTTTCACTCGAAAGACCAGACCGAAAATGGCAAATACCCACCACATCGGTGACTGAAACCCCAACACAAACAATCCGACCATAGCTACCATCCCCAACCAGTGCTGGCGCCTTCTAACCAGCCCATAAAGAATATGCCCGCCATCAAGTTGTCCAATTGGCAGCAGGTTGATAGCAGTAACCAACATACCGACCCAACCTGCGAAAGCGGCCTCGGTGAGACGGTAGTAGTATCCCTCCGGCGCCAGACCAATCAGCGCCTGGGTGGCGCAACGCATCAGGATAGATTCCCCCTCAAGAGCAAAAGGAAGGTCTTTGATGTCGAAACCAATGACCGGCAGGAAGGTTGATTGCGAAAGTCCATATAACAGCCAAAAAATAGCTACAATCCATCCCGCCAACGGTCCAGCCGCTCCTACCTCAATTAGGTCCCTGCGATTGTAAAAAGGAGATTTAGATTTAATAACCGCCCCAAACGTCCCGATGATATTTGGAGCCGGTATGAAATAAGGCCACGAAGTAATAATATGGCGTCTTCGACTGGCCACAAAATGTCCCATTTCGTGCACCAGCAGGATGGACATCAAAGCCAGAGTAAATTCTATTCCAACGCCATGTTTCAGATCATTGATTGTGCCATTCAAAACCTGCTGGATTGACGGAACTACTCCAAGATTTCGCAAAAAAACAGGCACCACATACATGGAAAAAACTGTAACCAGAAACAAAATTATATTGAGAGGAGGAATTCGTAGCCGACGACGCGGGTCTATATACAGCAATGTCCCGGTCTCTGTTTGCTCTGTCCTGAAGCGATAGCCCGCGGTTCTGAGCCGCTCATCCACAACCTTCAGAGCTTTTGAGTGAGAATCAAACCGAGAGTTCAGACTTAACACCAATTCCTGACCGTGACGGTAGACGGCGTTTACCTCGAACATGTCCTGTACGAGAGCGGTGACAGCGTTGGTGTCTAACTTGTTTTGAACCATAGCACTTTATGATAATATCAATTCGTTCTGCTGTATATAAAAAAAGAGCGAAAGGAAACGCGTCGTGTCAAATTAACTGTCCATGAAAAAGTAAATTCTGGGAGTTCAGGGGGAATTATCATAGCGAGATATTAACTATTGATAGTGTTCGCAAAAGTGACTTGGGCATATTCAAGCTATGTCAAAACAATTCGTAAATAATTAATATATCCTAAGGGTATCACTTCAACTTGCGATGCATTCAAGGCTGTAACTACATCCCTTGTCCCATAAGAGTAAGGGCTTCGTTGCGGGTGGCAGTATTGCGTAACATACCCCGCACTGCTGATGTAACAATCCGGCTGCCTTGTTTTTTGATTCCCCGCATAGTCAGACAAAGATGCTCCGCCTCTACAACCACCAAGATACCCTTACAGTTCAAAGCTTTGAGCATAGAGTCTGCAATCTCAGAAGTCATCCGTTCCTGAACCTGTAAGCGATGCGATAGAATATCAATGACATTGACCATGTTGGAGAATCCGGCCACCTTATCATTTTGCGGGATATAAGCAATGTGCACTTTACCAAAGAACGGCAATAAATGGTGCTCACATAGCGAATAGAACGAGATATCCTTAAGGATTATCATCTCGTCCTTATTGCTGGTAGTGTATTTTCGCAACTCAGTGGCTGGGTCGGAAGCGTAGCCGGCGAGCACTTCTTCAAAATACTCCACCATCCGCTCGGGGGTACGTATCAGACCTTCGCGGGTAAGGTCTTCACCGATCCCTTCGAGAATCAGTCTGACACCTTTTTCGATTTTTGAATGATTGAAACCCATCTTTAAGCTTCCGGTGTAGGGGTTGGAGTCGTTGACTCAACCGATTCAATATCACCAGGCGAACGGCCAATGATTTTATCGACTTCTTTGCTGTCGATGATCTCATTTTCGAGGAGTGCTGCGGCCAGCTTGTGCAAATTGTCGAGATTAGTCGTGAGGACCTTCCGCGCCTCTTCTTCGGCTTTCTCTATCACTTTTCTTACTTCCTCGTCAATCAACTCTGCTGTAGCTTCCGAGTAGTCTTTCTGTTGAGCCATCTCTCTTCCAAGGAAAATGTGTTCTTCAGTACGTCCGAGCGTAACCGGCCCGAGTTTATCCGACATACCCCAGTTGCATACCATTTTCCTGGCGAGTTTGGTAGCGCGTTCCAGATCGTTACCAGCGCCGGTATCCAGCTGGTCAAAGACGATCAATTCGGCTACCCGTCCTCCCATCAGAACAGCCATGGTAGCTTCGAGGTACTCTTTCGAGTGCGTGTGTTTTTCATCTACCGGAAGTGACTGGGTAATACCAAGCGCCATTCCGCGAGGGATGATCGACACTTTGTATATAGGGTCAGCCTTTGGTTGATATTTGGCTACCAGAGTATGCCCGGACTCATGGTAAGCAATAACTTTCTTTTCTTCATCAGTAATGACCAGTGACCTTCTTGCTGAGCCCATCATGACTTTATCTTTGGCTTCCTCGAAATCGTCCATAGTCACGTACTCGTGACCCAAGCGTGCGGCCAATAGCGCAGATTCATTGACCAGATTGGCCAAGTCGGCGCCCGACATACCGGGTGTTCCACGAGCGACCACACTGAGGTCAACATCATCGGCCATCTTGACCTTATGAGCGTGTACCTCGAGTATTCCCTGTCTGCCCCTAACGTCAGGATTGGGTACCACGATCTGACGGTCGAATCGTCCCGGGCGCAGTAGTGCCGGATCGAGTACATCGGGTCGGTTGGTAGCCGCCACAAGAATAACACCTTCATTGGACTCAAAGCCATCCATCTCAACCAGCAATTGATTGAGTGTTTGCTCGCGTTCATCATGTCCGCCGCCGAGACCGGCGCCACGATGACGCCCGACGGCATCAATTTCATCAATAAAGATGATGCATGGAGCATTTTTTTTGCCTTGCTCGAACAGATCTCGAACTCGGCTGGCGCCAACACCGACAAACATCTCGACAAAGTCCGAACCGGACATGGAGAAAAATGGCACACCCGCCTCGCCGGCGATAGCCCTGGCCAGAAGGGTTTTACCTGTTCCCGGTGCTCCTAACAGCAACGCTCCTTTGGGTATTTTACCGCCCAGCTTTTGGAACTTACCTGGCTCTTTAAGGAACTCGATTATCTCCCCCAGTTCTTCTTTGGCCTCGTCGGCTCCGGCTACATCGTCGAATGTAACTTTTGGTCGCTCGTCCGTAACAAGTTTGGCTTTGCTTTTCCCAAATGAGAACAATCCTTTAGGACCGCCTCCTCCCTGCATTTGGCGAATAAAGAATAACCAGATAAAGACTATAATAATCCAGGGAGCGGCGGCTAAAAGATAGGACAAAAACGGGCTTTCCGTGTTAGCTACAATTCGAACACCCTGTTTCTCAAGTCGGTTTACTATCTCATAATTGAAATCAGGAAACGGAATCCGAGTTTTGAACTTAGTGTAGGTTGAACTGCCAGAGCTGGACTCGAATGAACGGGCTTCTTTCAAGACACCTTTAACATCTTGTTCTTTGAAGGCTACCTCTTCAATGTTACTTTCATCGATCTGAGCTATTAGTTCCGAATATGTAATTTCAGCTTGTTCATTGTTAAGACCGTTGATGTACGTCCACCCTACTATCACTATAAGTGCCAGTGCAAGCCAGAAAAGCAATGATCGCCCCTGGTTTTTAAAGCCGCTCGGTTCCTTGGAACGGTCGTCACGATTCTGTCCCGGCCTGTGAGAATCTTTTTTATCAAATATTGACACCAATACTCCGCTGTAGTTTTAGTGTTTTTCCAGATACTTATACAATATATCGGTACCAGTATTCAAAAATATCGTTTCTTCTTCCAGTTTCTTACTTTTCTACTACCCGACCAATAAAGGGGAGATTGCGATATTTTTGAGCGTTGTCAAGACCAAATCCTATCACGAACTCATTTCCGACTGTGAATCCTTTGTACTTGATGTCCAGTTTCCACCGATGGCTGGCAGGTTTGTCGATAAGAGTTGCCACTTCAACTGTCCTGGGTTTCTGCTTGGTTAGTTCCTCGATTAACGAAGCTACTGTCCTTCCCGAATCCACGACACCTTCCACTATCAGTATATTGCGATTCTTGATGGGAGTGTTTATACTACTATCGAAATAGATTTCCTTATCCTGTTTTGTCCCGTTTCGATACGAAGCCGCCGAGATGAAATCAATGTCGAGGGGAAGGTTGATAACTCGCATAAGGTCAGACATAAATACTACACATCCCTTGAGGACCCCTATAAGCAAAGGTGCCCTATCTGCGTAATCCCGGGTAATTTCCTCGCCCAATTCAACAATCCGTTTTGCGATTGTCTTTTGGTCTAAGAGCAATTCAAACGGTTGACGATTGATCTGTTCTTTTTTTAGTACATTCAAGTTTTATAACCTTCCCGGTTCGCTCATCTATTTTCACTCGATCAGCAATTTCAAAACCGACCAGCCACACAATTCCTCGCCGATCACATACTACGGGTACTTCATCGCGGTATACCTTATGAAGCTTTCTATCGCTCAGATAACCATTGACCGTTTTACTGCCAGTCATCCCAAGTGGTCGGAAGCGGTCACCAGCTTGAAAACGTTGCACTACCAAGGGAGGCTCCACTTTATCAGCATCAAGAACAACACTCCGAGATTGCCTGATCCATTTCAGGTCAGATTGGCGGAGTTTTGACGTGCGATAACTAAAATTCAAACATAGTCCTTTCAGACTGACTTTTTTACCGGCTTCCAACTGGCAAACTTCCACACTGGATTCGCGACGAAAAAGAACCATTTTATTTTCTACACGCACTGCCTGGATTTTACCTGAGAGAGAAATCGCTTTATACTTCCTCAAACAAGCTGTATCCAATCGTTCTACAACAGCCTTGTTCGGATTGATTTCAGTCCCGGAAATGGCTGCCAGACAGCGTCTTAACAATCGGCGACGCAACCATTTATCATAACTACACACAGACTCTAAAGCAAGCTCTATTTTACCTCCGGGAGAATATGATACTGATTTTTTCATCGCACGATCGACAATCGGTTCCAGATACTGTTCTTCATGCCACATTATATCCGAAAGGTTAAGTAGCGCTGAATCCACGCCCGGGTTGATATGTTTCCGAATTGACTGCAGAAGTTGGTTGCGGATGAAGTTGCGTCGGATATCCAAATCCTGATTAGTCTGATCAATACAATACTCTAGGGTGTGTTCCTCAAGGTACTGTAATATCTCCCTGCGGTGTATATTTAGAAGAGGGCGCACGATTTTGTCTCTGCGCATAGGCATACCAAGCAAACCAGGGCGCCCCGTCCCTCGAAGGATTCGAAAAAGAATTGTCTCAACCTGGTCGTCTGCATGATGACCCACAGCAATCTTGTCATATCCGTCTTCGGAAGCAACACGGTCGAAGACGCCGTAGCGAAAATCTCGAGCAGTTTCCTCAATGCCTTTCTTGCCTCGATGGGCCAAATCGGGAATATCCTCTCTTACAATCATAAGATCAATTGAAAGCCTGTCACATAACGTCTGGCAAAATTCTTCCTCGATTTTAGCTGCTTCGACTCTGATTCCGTGATTAATATAAACAGCGCCAAGGAGAAGTTTCAGCTCGGAGCTCAGTTGATGGAGCAGGTGAATCAATGCCACTGAGTCCGGGCCTCCCGACAGTCCTACCAAAACGGCATCTCTGGGTGCTATCAGATTATAATCTTTAATGGTCTGTTTGAACTTGTCAATCATATTATGAATAAGATAACAGATAGAATTATAAGAGCGAGTCAAAAAAAACGTTTTGACTATGGAATTATAATCAATTGAGCTTTGATTTGTGTTTTAGTTAAGCTCTTTGCTTAGTTTTTCCAATCCTTCACCAGGACCAATTAGTACGAGAACGTCCCCTGTTTCCAGGATAGTATTCGGTTCGGGTGTAATGGTAATACGGGCATTGCTTTTTTTTATTCCAACGATATTGACGCCATAATTTTGTTTTAACCCTGATTCTGCCAAAGACTTGCCATTGAATACAGAATCCAGCGGAATTACCATCTCTTCAATAGACATGCCGCCATCACCAAGCGTCATGTGCATAAAATCAACCACATTTGGGCGAAGTGATGCCATAGCCATACGCTGACCGCCGAGCACATGTGGAGAAACCACATGATTGGCTCCAGCCCGTACCAATTTCTTCTCTCCATCCTCGAAATCAGCGCGAGCAATTATGTTAAGATCAGCGTTCATATCCCGCGCAGTAAGAGTCAAGTACACATTCTGCGCTTCATCCGGCAAAGTCGAGATGAGTGTTCGAGCTGAATCTATCCCTGCATCACGAAGGACATCATCGTCAGTTGCCATACCTCTGATGTATAGCAAACCTTCGTCTTGAAGGTCTTCAATAGATTTATCGTCGATTTCAATAACTACGAATTTAACCTTCTGTCGTTTGAACTCTGCCGCTACCTGGCGGCCAACCCGTCCGTACCCGGCCAGAATAAAGTGGCCGGAGAGTTTGCGCAATCCTTTCTGCATTTTTCTCCTTCCCAAGAGTGTCCGCAACTGACTCTGAACTACAATCTGTCCAATGGTTGAAGCCATAAAAGCGACGGCTCCCATACCAACCAGGATTAGACATATGACAAACGCCCGCCCCAAAGGATGCAGAGGGGTAACCTCACCAAAGCCAACTGTTGAGAGAGTAATCACTGTCATGTAGAGAGCGTCTATCAATTTCATTTGCTCGAGGAACATAAAACCTATGGTGCCAGATGATAAGAGTACGATGAAAAATAGGATTGCTGTCAATAGCTTTTGGGTTGGTGCAGCCGATTTCTGAGCATGGTAGGCCATAGTTTACATAACTTAGACAAGCTCATCAGGCATTTCCACAAAAAACTGTTGCATCAAAACCTTTTTTAAGATATACATCAATTGCTTTTTGTCCTTGACCAATAGTACGCAATTCCTTACCGATACCTGTCATGATATCCGGTTCTCCAAATAGTTCTTTTTGGCGGCGATTTATGTTATATCACCTGCCGGCAATTTTTTATGCTCTGGTGATAATAACCCTGTCATCTATACCAAATTTAAAGACACCACATATCCAGATCGTAGCCGTTGATAAATTGGCTCATTTCCTTGAATACGCCATTTTTGCGTATCTGACCTTCAGATCAATATCAAATATAAGTTCTCGATTGCGCTTGCGATGGATTGTGTTACTATCTGCACTTTTTCTGTCTTGTTTTGCACTTATAGACGAAATATATCAGCATTTTGTACCAGGTCGCTATTCAGATTTATTAGATTTTGCAACAGATATGGGTGGAGCTTTAGTAGTTCTGCTAATACTTGGAAGACGTCATCATCAAACCCGAGATACCCGCTATTAGAGTAGCTTTACATCGGTTTA